>Ga0209415_10001494_pt1 | contig 44908 bp, 37 predicted proteins | sample PeaSoiSIISIP2007_FD_187696 | JGI IMG/M metagenome (GOLD analysis project Ga0209415, IMG submission 187696) | Peat soil microbial communities from Weissenstadt, Germany - SII-SIP-2007 (SPAdes) (version 2) | ecosystem: Environmental > Terrestrial > Soil > Wetlands > Peat | place: Germany... | reverse complement strand
GGGGCGGGGGGTCGTCTTCGAGCCCGCCAGAAGTATCTGACGGCGTGCCCCCGATTCAACTGTTGGCACTTATGTGGGCTATGGCAGCGCAACTGCTGACAAGTGGTCGCTGAGGCGCCCCCCCAATTCAACTGTTGGCACTTATGTGGGCTATGGCAGCGCAACTGCTGACAAGTGGTCCCGAACGCCAGGATGCTCCATATGCTCGCGAGGTGGAGAGGTCTCCTTTGAACCGACTCGACGTCAGTGAGCAACAGGGGAAGGAGGAAGCGCCGAGCGATGGGGGAGCTTCGCCCGGCGCCGCGCCGATGAGCGCTCTACCACCACCTCCATCGGACGAGCCGGACGAGCCGATGAGCGACGTGATCTCGAGGCAACGAAGCGAGACGTACGTCGCCAGGCGAACCCCAGCCGCCATGGTTCGCGGGCTGAAGTCCCTCATGCTCCGTGCCTACCAGGCGCGTTGGACGCTTCGCGTCATCTCGGTCACTGCCGCGGCTGCGGGGGCAACGTGGGCGGTCTGCCTTCCCTTCGGTGGCTACGCGCCGGCCTTCGGCGCGGCATCCGCCGTCTACGCCGTCCAGCTGACTGTTCGGACCTCGGTGCTCGACGGCGCAAAACGGACAGTGCTCATGGGCATCAGCGTCCTGCTCTCCGTCCTGATCTTGAAGACGGTCGGACTTTCGGCGATCGCTGTCATGGTGCTGGTCTTCGTTTCTCTCGCCGTGGGCCAGTTGCTTCGGCTCGGTTTGAGTGGGTCGCTCCAGATCCCCGGTACGGCCATCTTCGTTCTCGCCCTGGGCACTTCGGTGAGCACCTCCTATCTGCTGGACCGAGTCTGGGCGACGCTCGTCGGGGCCGTCATCGGCGCAGCCGCCTCCTACGTCGCGTATCCGGGCGATCCCCGCGGACGGGCACGAAGTGCGCTTGCGAAGCTTGCCGGCGAGATCGCGGAACTGCTCTCGGACATGAGCGCCGGTGTTTCCAGAAAGCCGACGGCGACCGAGACCGAGCTCTGGCTGGCTCGCTCGCGGGCGTTGGACGAGGAGGTCGAGCGCGCACGCCCGCTTGTCGACGAGGCCATGGCGTTTCTTCGCATCGATCCCTTCGCTCGGCGGTCGGGTCCATTCGAACTGTCGCGAAATCTTGCTGCTCTTGCGCATTCGGTGAGCCAGGTTCGTGGGATCGCGCGCACGTTGTTCGACCACAGGCTGGACGGCGCGCCGCGCCTTCCTGCCAGTCTCGCGGAGGTGCTCTCCCGCACCGCGGTCGCCTACCGCGCCCAAGCGGAAGCTCTGGAGGGAGAGGGCCCAAGCGTCGACGCTGCTCTTGACGCGGTCCGCCAAGCGCGCCGCGAATCACTACGCAGTCTGCGGCGAGTGGACGAAACGGGTGCGTGGGTCGTCTCCGGCGCCATTCTCACCGACATCGATCGAATGGTCCAACAGCTTGAAGGAGACAGCTCGGCACTCGAGGTCCCGAGTGAGGTATCCCGCCGTCGTTTCGGACGCGCGAGATCGCGGGACCATCGCATTCAGCGCGGCTGAGTTCGGAGGTTACGGGAGGCGTGCCAACGAGGCCGCCCGAACCGAAGCCTCGAGAGATCGTAGATCCTAGATCGCAGACTGCCCGTGAGCCTCTCGTGTATAACGTGCAAAGAGCTCATGGTGAGTGACGGCCCGACGATGGGGTCAGACTGGGGGTTCCCGTGGAACCCGAAACGGATGTGGCGTTGCCTCCTCCTACGACGGAGACGAATGGCCCGGCCGACGAGCCGACAGAGTCCGAGTCAGTATCGCCCGATCACCCACAGCAGGTCCCGGGCATCACGATTCCGAAAAGTCGTGCTGGGGGAGCTTGGAAGAGCCTCGTTCCCGCGTTGCTCGCAGCCGCGGTCATGCTCATCTTCGTCTTTCAGAATCTTCAAGAGGCCAAGGTGAGCTTCCTCATGTTCTCGGGCAGATTCCCCCTTGCTCTCGCACTTCTGGTAGCTGCGGCGCTCGGTGCCCTGGTCGTTTTCTGCCTCGGCTCGGTGCGGATCGTCCAACTTCGCAAGGCCTTTCGGCGCCATGCAAAGCACCATGAGACGAACCAGGGAGAGCCGTGAGCATCGAGTACCGGGTCAAAGAATGGCACACCGGATCGGTGCACGAAGGTGTCAGCGGAGCACACGGGCTCGAAGCGATGCTCAACGAGCCAGAGCTGCTCGGCTACCGCCTTCATACGGTGCTCGGCGGCCTTGACCAGTCCCTGTTGATCTTCACCAAGGAGATCCCAGATCGAGCGGACTCTGCGCCTGATGCTCCGCCCACGGGAGGCTGACCGCCGCGCCCGACTGAGCCGCCGCTTCGGACTGACGGCCGCGCCGGACTGAGCCGCCGCTTCCGACTGAGCCGCCGCTCGCCGGCCTTCAGGCGATTCTCCAGGCTCGACTCCCTAGAAGGGGTCGACCGAAGTGACACCTTCGTTCGCCACATGATCGGTCCATCCGGAGCCATCGAAGTAGCGCTGCTCGTGACGGCCCGTGGGATCCGTCAGCCACGCTGCGAAAGCATTGGCCGGGAGTGGAGCTGACGTGGCCTTAGCGGCTTGGGCCGCCGTAGCAGGCTGGGCGAATCCCCGAAGCTTGCGGGTCTGTAGCGAGCTCGTCGAACAGGCGATGATCGAGAGCAACGTGCCGAAGAGAAACACGAAGACGCTTGCGATGCCCCAGACAAGAGGATGGATGTGCCACGGGCTGTTGCCCGTCCGCCTCTTGTAGGCATTCGTGCGCATGAACGACAGGGCTCCGAAGACCACGCCGAACGTTAGGTACCAGCCGGTCCGGACGACCATCAGGCTCATCACGCGCACGGCATGAGTGTAGGTCCGGACCCTCGAGAGAAGCGATAGTCAAAATCGGCGACCGCCCAGGCCGGGCCTAAAGCGACGAGACGGCCGCCTGCGGCGACCGCCGGCCCCGACTGCCCGCCCCGACCGCCCGCCCCGACCGCCAGCGACGACCGCCAGCGGCGACCGCCAGCGGCGACCGCCAGCGGCGACCGCTACGCCGCGACGCCCCCTCGCGACCGGCGCTTAGGCACTCGCAGTCCCCTCAGGGCTCGCTCCTGCGCCGTCGGGCGCGACCTCCCCGATGGCGAATTCAGGGCAATTCGCGATCGCGAGACGGACCCGCTCCTCTAGGTCCGGGGGCACCGTGCCGTCACCGAGCACCGACGACGTCCCGTAGTCGTCGACGCTGATCAGCTCAGGGACCAGCGCGTAGCAACGGGCGTGGCCCTGGCACTTGGACGAGTCGATCGCGATCCTCAACCGAACACCACCGGAAGAACGCGCGGACCACGCACCTGTCCGCCGGCCCAAGTGACCGAATCAGCATCCGCAAGACGAAACTCAGGGATACGGCGCAACCATTCCTCGAGAGCAACTCGCAGCTCCATGCGAGCGAGGTTCGATCCAGCGCAGCGGTGGATTCCCGAGCCGAAGGCGACGTGCCTGTTGATGGCGCGGTCCAACCGTACCTTGTCGGCGTCCTCGAACACCTCGGGGTCCCGGTTGGCCGACGGGAAGTTCATCAGCACGCGGTCGCCGCCCTTCATCGGGCAGCCGGCGACCTCGACGTCCCCGGTGACGAGCCGCGCCATCGTCACAGGTGCGTAGGCCCGCAGCAGTTCCTCGATCGCGGTGGGCATGAGTTCTGGCTCCGTGGCCAGCCTCTTGCTGTCCTCGGGGTTGGTAGCAAGGTGCCACAAGGAGGACCCGATGGCGCTCCAAGTGGTGTCGACGCCGGCGATGAGCACGAGTGCCGCGGTCCCGAGCACGAGCCCTTCCTCGAGCGGCGCACCATCGACCTCCGTCCGGAGCAGCTCACTGAGCAGGTCCTCGCCAGGCTGTTCGCGGCGCCGGGCAACCTCTTCCACGAAGTAGGTGATGAGCGCCTCCATCCCGGCCATCCGGCGCTCCGGATCGTCGGCGAATTCCAGCACGTCTCGCACCCAGCCGGTGAACGTGTCCGAGAGGCTGGCCGGGACCCCGAGGATGTGCGCGATCACCCGCACGGGAATCTGCTGGGCATATCCCTCGGCGGCATCCACCTTGCCCTCGTCGATGAATCCGTCGATCAGCCCGGAGCACAGGTCGCGCGTCATTTCCTCGTAGCCGGCCACTCGCCGATGCGAGAACCAAGGCAGCAGTAGCCGGCGGGACCAGGTATGAAGCGGTGGGTCCGAGGAGATGGGGGGGAGGCCGTAGGGGAGGACGGGCTCCTCGGGCTCTTCGCCCTCGAAGGGGATGACGGCGACCTCGAGTGAGCTGAAGTGCGAGACATCATGGGCTATCGCGGTGATGTCCGAGTACCGCGTGGGTAGCCAGTTGCTGCCGCGGCGGTTGGTGTGTGCGATCGGGCATGTGGCGCGCAGGTCGTCCCAGATGCCGAATGGGTCGGCGATGTAGCGCGGGTCCATGACGTCGAAATCGCTTGCCCAGTCGTCGACAGGTGCAGTCCTTGCCATCGCGCTCCCTTGCTCGCGAGCGTACCGGGTCGGTCTGCCGGGCGGAGAGGCTCGCCGGGACCCTGCGCAAGCCGCCATCCTCGCGCATGCGGGGCAGGTCGCAGGCGAGTGTCCGGCTTCCTGCGGCTTCTCGACTCTTAGGAAACTACTCGCTCGCGGCCTCGCCTCGTTGGGCCGCGAGCGCCGCCCGAACGCGGGAGAGCGCTTGCGGAGGGGGCATCGCCCGGGACCAGTCCTGCCGGTCGCCGGCGCGCCGCGTCGCGTTGATGCCGAGTTTGGGCACGGTCCCGTCGCCCGCCTGCGGGTCCGAACGCGAGCTGCGCATCGCCTCGAAGACCAACAGATCACGGTCAGCGCGCATCCTTGTAGCGATCGCCCACTCGACAGCGTCGGCATCGTGCACGTCGATGTCGTCGTCGACGACGGTGACGTGCTTCACGAGCGTGACCGATGTCAAGGCCTCCTGGATCACTTTTTGTGCATCGCCGTCGGCAGCGTCGCGGAGGGCGACGACGGCATGCATCCGTCCGCACCCGCCTGGGCTCATTGCCACCTCGGACACCGACGGCACGAGTTCTCTGAGCCGGTGCTCGAGGACAGCCGCGATGGCGAGGCCCCCGATCAGGACGTGCTCGGCCGAGAGTCCCGGCTCGATCACCTGGAAGAGAGCGTCTTCCCGCATCGAGATGTGCCGCACCGTGACCACCTGTCCTGGCCCGTATCGCTCGTACAGGCCCGAGAACTCCGAGACGGCTCCTTCCTCGATCTCCTCGATCGGATCGAGCGTGCCTTCGATGACGAGCTCGCAATGTGCTGGCACCTCGAGGCCCACGGTCTGGCACTCGACGACTTCGACAGGTTCTCGGAAAAGCCCGCCAGCGACCTCGAGCTCGTCGTCTCCCAGTCCGAGGTAGTAGGCACCTGCGAGAAGGACTGCGGGGTGATTGCCGATCGTCACGGCGATCTCGAGCTGGTGTCCTCGCCCGCCGGCCGCGCGAGCCAACTGAGCGAGGTGATGGTTCGGGGCGATCCCGATGAACGCCCTCGTCGAGTCGAGAGGCTTCAAGCGGGCGAAGGAGACGTTGCGCCGGCCGTCCTCACCCTTCGCGACGATGACCCCCGCGGTGATGTACGGACCGGTCTCGTTTTCGAAAAAGGTAGGTATCGGCAGCTTCCCGAGGTCCGGTGCGGCCATCACGGCCTCCTGGCACGGTGCCGTCGAGACGACGACCGGTGCCGGCCCATCGATGGTCGCGTCGGCCAGCACTTGGTGAAGCTCGCCGACCGAGGTGCGCAGTGCACGCGCAGCCCGACTTCGACTGTTGAGGACATTGCCCACGACGGCAAGGTCCTGACCCTTGACGCGCTCGAAGACGACGGCCGGCCCCGAACCGATCGCCAAACCTGAGTCGCTCGCCGACCCCCAGTCGGAGGCCGCGTCCTCGCCCCGACCCGTCTCCCGGAGGTAAGCAGCGATCTCGTGCGCCGGGTCGACTTCTTGGCTGATCCGGAGGACCTCACCCTGCTCGTCGAGACGTCGGAGAAAGCCGCGGAGCGACTGGGAGTGCCCCGGTGTATCTCCGGAGAACGTCTTCACGAATCGTGCGTCTCCTCTGAGGGTTCCAGCGACGAGCCGTTCTGGCCCGCCGCCAGCCCACGCTGTGCTCCTTTGTGGTCACCGGCCCAGCGAGAGGGCTCGGGCAACGGCACGCCGAAAAGACTGAGCAGCCTCGCCGCCATCTGATCGACGAGCTCTTCGACGTTCGACGGATGATCGTAAAAGGCAGGCATCGGTGGGGCAACGATTGCCCCGGCTTCGGTCACGCCGACCATAGCGCGGAGGTTGCCCAGGTGAAGTGGAGTCTCCCGAACACTGAGGACGAGCCGGCGGCGCTCCTTCAGCGTCACGTCAGCCGCTCGCGAGATGAGCGTGTCCGTGACGCCGTAAGCGATGCTCGAGAGCGTGTGGATGCTGCAAGGGACGACCAGCATCCCATCGGTCGGAAACGAACCCGAAGCGAGCCGAGCCCCGATGTCACGCCAGCTGTAAACGACGTCGGCGAGCGGTGTCAGCTGCTCGCCCGGCAGCTCCCAAGCCAATGTCCTGTGACCGGCGGCGCTGACAATGAGATGGCGCTCGATTCCAGCCTCCCCGAGGGCGAGGAGCACGCTGCGAGCGAGCACCGACCCACTCGCGCCGGTCACTGCCACGACCAGTCGGCCCGTCATCGTGCTCGATGGAGGCATCCGCGTACGCCCGGTGCCCTCCACGGCCGAAATCCTAACCAGAGGCGCCACGTGTGCCCGGCGCGTGGATCTCGCCCGTCTCGACGCGCTGGCCCTCGAGGTGCTTCCATAGTGTGACCGTCGACACCATGAAGGACGTGAACGTGATGACACTTGCGAGGACCCCCAGTCCTGCCACTTCGGCCACCGCCCGGCGACTGCCGCGAATTCTTGCGCTCGTCTCGCTCGTGGCGGCACCGCTCGTCGCCGTGTTCGTCGCGGCCCCAGCAGGCGCAGGGACGCCGGTGTCGGCGGACTTCATCAGCGGTGCGGCGAGCATGAAAAGTGGCGCCAACACTTGGCTGCTCTCGGTGAACTTCGTCGACGTGGGAGCCGTCGGGTCGCTCATCGGCATCGGCATCCAGCATCTCGTGAATGGGAACACCGGCTACGAGCTCCACTCCTGGAGCTCCGACGCCAAGGGCGCGAGCTTCTCCGTCAATGCTACGACGGGGAAGATGACGGTGAACTCGGGCTCCAGCCTGTCACCGGTCGCGTCCTTCAACGTCAGCTTCGTGCCGACCAAGAAGACGATCACGGCGTGCTCAGGCACAGCCAAGGAGACGGTCTACAACGGGACGCTTAAGGGCACGGTGCACCTCGTCACGGGTACCAAGCCCGTCAGTATCACCCTTTCCAGCTCATCCGCATCGTTCACGAGCGGCACCAACATGCTGATCGTGAATCCCTGCCTCACGACCTCGCCCTGTTTCGGCGACAGTTGGTCTGCTCCTGCGTCGGCAAGCCTCCCCTCCGGCACGGTCGCGGCGTCCGGCGCGGGTATCTACAGCGGCACGAAGCTCCAGAATTGGGCGACCGTCACTCGCCAGACCGAGCTGTCGAAGGCGACATCCTTCACGCGCCTCGACGGGGCCAGCGCGGAGGCGCCGACCTGGTCGCTTGTCAAGAAGACCTTGACCGTGAGCGGTAGTTCCTCGGGAATCGTGACCGGCTCAGGGGCCTTGACGGGCGCCACGGCGCTCGGTCCCATTCCGGAGACCTGCACGATCGCGGGCAAGAAATACTCGGCGCATGAGACGGTGTACGAAGCCGCCACACTCTCGAAATGGAAGGCGTTCGTCGCGCACACGATTCTCACCGGCACGCTCACCGAGGCAATCACCGCGAAATCCGTCGGCGCGCTCGTCATCATCACCCTCTAGACCGCCGGCCGGGATCCCGCCACTCGAACGAAGGCTCGCGTCACTCCGCGACCGGGAACGAACCGGTCGTCGCGGCCTCACCGCGCTCGGAGATGACGTAGGCCTCGTAGCCTTCGAGGGCCTCGATGTGGGCCAGCCCCACCTCGCCAGCCACGAGAAGGCCGGTCGCAAGCGCATCTGCGAGCCACAGCTCCGGACCGACGACGGTCGCGGAAACACAACGAGCGTCGGCCAGACCGGTTTGAGGATCGACGACGTGTAACCCGCGCTCATAGCAGCCCGAAGTCGCCACTGCGCCGGGGGATTCGACGACGCACGCGATCCTGTCGATCGCCCACGGGTCGCGCACGCCGATACGCCAGGCCAATCCTGGCTCCGGGCCGCCGAACGTGGCCAGGTCACCTCCCGCGCTCACCATCGCGGCCCGGACGCCGGCGGCGCGCAGCTCGCGAAGCGCCTGATCCGCCGCCCATCCCTTCACGAGGCCCGTGGGGTCGACGCCTCCCGGCATTGCCCAAGGATCGAACCACCCGCCGGAGAGGTCGCGCGCAACGGCACACAGCTCGAGCACGACGGCAATCACCGCTGGAGCCTCGGCGAGCGAGATCATGTTGCGTCGAAGCAGGCTCATCGGGCTGTTGGGCCGCCAGGTGCTGAAGACAGCGTCCGCGCGGTCGAGTCGTGCACACGCCCGGGCCAGGGCGACCAGCGCGGTGCTCCGCTCGGCGTCGCTGACGCGCACGTCGAACGACACCATCGTCCCCATGACGGGGTGGACGCGGCGGATCACCCGGCCTGGATGCCGCACCGCGCCAGCCGAATTCGCCACCGTCTCAGTCGTTGTCACCGCGGCTACTTGATCCCGAGCTTGTCCAGGGCGGCTTGCAGCGACTGCACGTAGGCCTGGCTGGTGTAGGTCGCGCCCGAGACGCCGTTGATGTTGGCGCTTTGGGCTTGAAGTGTCTGGCTCTCGAGTTGGGGCTCCGCATAGGCGTTGACCTGCGCGGAGCGTGGGTCGAAGGCATTGTCGATGGCAGGCTGCACGTTGGTGATCTTGCCGCCTGTGACGGTGACCTTGAGCTCCAGCTCTCCGTACTGGTACTGGACGTCGGCACCCAGCGCCGTGTGAGTGCCGGTGGAAGCCGACGTCGAGGGGGTCGTCGAGGACGAGCCGGGAGTGGTCGTCGACGAGCCCGGAGTCGTCGTCGTGGTTCCTCCTCCGCCGCTCGGCAAGCTTGTCGGCGTCGTTCCGACGCCGGAGAGGCCGGACAGCACCGAGGTCCGCAGCTTCTGGGTGTGGAACCCGAGAACTGCGGCCAATCCCGCAGCGGTCGCGGCCAGGACGATCGGCGCACGCCTCATCGAATGTTCTCCAAGGGGTCAAGGGGGTCGGTGCTGGTCATGGTCAGAACGCGAACGACTCCATGTGGATGTGATTGTCCCGAAGCCCGAGTCGACGAGCAGAGTCGACGACCTGGTCGGTGAAGCCTTGTGGGCCGCAGAGGTACAGGTCACGCCTCCGGATGTCGGGGACGAGCTCGCGCAGCAGGCGGGGATCCAGACGCACCCGGTGGCGACTTCCTACCAGGACATGGAGGTGGCCGCCCCGAACCTGGACCAAGGACGCGATCTCAGAATGGAAGATCACTTCCTCGGGGGTGGGTGCCCGCAGCAGGACGACGACGTCGACCGAGTCGGGCAGATCCTCGAGCAGAGCGCGTAGCGGGGTGATCCCCACACCGGCCGCGACGAGGAGGACTTTGTCGCGACTCCGCGAATGCTTCGTGACGACCCCGTACGGACCCTCGATTGCCACGCGGGTGCCAGCGGGAAGATTCGCCACAGACTCGGAGAAGTCGCCTAGCGCCTTGATCGTGACGCGGAGATAGGGCGGCCGGGGCAGTGCCGAGACCGAGTAGGGATGCGCCTGCCACCACAGGCCGCTCGTGAGGAACCGCCACTGGAGGAACTGTCCGCCGATGACGGGCAGCTGCTCGAGGTGCCGTCCTGCGCAGATCACCGATACGACGCCCCGGCCCTCCCGGCGCACCTCGACCACTCGGAGTCGGTGATACAACGTGCGCCACAGGGGAAGACCCACCCGGTAGACGAGGACGACACCGGCGGTCGAAGCCCAGACCGCCACCCAGAACAGTCTGGCCAGCGGGTGCCCCACGAACGAAGCGCCATCGGCCAGTTGGTGGGAGAACGCGAGCGCGATCGCCAGGTACGTGTACAGGTGCACGGCCCACCAGGTCTCGTAATGCATTCTCGAGCGAGCGGCACGAAACGAGGTCACGCCGGCCATCACGAGCAGCCCGAACGCCGCGGTCCCCATAAGCACGTCCGGGTAGGAGGTGAGCAGGACTCGCAACTCGTGCCACGGGCCTACCGATGCCTGTTGTGCGTAGCCGATCGTGATGAGTACGGCGTGCGTACCCAGCAGCACGATTGGCCACGGGCCGATGCGGCGATGCCACCGCACCAGGCGGTCCTGTCCGAACACGCCCTCGAGCCAAGGCAGTCTCGAGATCAGCAGGAGCATGACCAGGAGCAGGTAGCTGCCTGTCAGGCCGGCGAGGCGCCCGGCCGCGGTGGCGAGCCCACCCGGAGCGACGAGCGAGCCGCGGGTCTCAGCCGTCAGCCCGAGGCCGAGGGTGACGCCGAAGCCCAGGGCGGCGACGGCCGTGATGACATTGGCGATCCACTCGGGGGGCGCGGCGCGCCCGCTTCTGGTAGCCGTGATCACGGTCCTTGGACCCCACGGCGCCGGCTTATGTCCCGTCGCAGGGACACAGGCACTCCAGGTTCTCTGCGAACGCGCACCTCTCCAGCCTCATCCGCCTAGCTGAGCCAGAAGTGAAAGGAAGCTGTGAGCCCGCTGTGAGTCCGTCGCCGAGCTGCGGCAACGACGCGCTCAAACCTCCGGCGGCGCGGCGAGTCGCCTGTCGATCGATGCGGGGCTCGGCGCCGCCGGGCTCCGCGCCGCCGGGCTCGGCCGCCGCTCGGAGCCGAGCAGCCCGCCGGCGGTGACCAGAGCCGCGAGCGCCAGAAAGGCGACGCCCCGCCAATGCCATGCCTGCCACGCGAGCCCCGGAAGGTATGCACCGACCGCACCGCTCAGGTAGTAGAAGGTGAAATAGATGCCGCTCGCCGTGCCTCGATCGACCTGCGTCGACTTGGCGACGCCGATCTGCACGGCCGTCACTCCGGCGAACATGCCCGTGGCCACGAGCGCGAGGCCGAGCACGACCGTCACCAACACGTCAGCAAGCGTCACGAGCAGGCCGGTCGCAGTGCACGCCAGAGCTGCCAGGGCAACCCGTTGCCAGCCGATGCGGTCGGCCAGGCGTCCCGAGATCGGCCCGATGGCTCCGACCACCCAGAGCACGAAGATGAGACTGCCGGTGCTCGGCCCGAGACGAAACGGCGGCGCTTCGAGACGGTAGGAGGCGTACGAGAATACGCCGATGAAGCTGAACAGCAGTGCGCTTCCGGCGCCAGCGGCGCGGAGCAGACGGGTGTTGCGGAGCTGATCCAGGACCGCGCGCAGCCCGGCGGTGCGGCTTGCCTTCGCGGTCTCGGGGAGGGTCCGCCACATGACGACAGCGCCGGATGCCGGAAGGACCGCGAGGATGGCGAGAGAGGGTCGCCACCCGATCACCGTGCTGAGCTCCGCGACGCCGACTCGGCCGATGAGCCCACCGACGACGAGCGCCACGATGTAGTTGCCCATCGCGCGGCCGCCGAGCCGCGGCCCGAACACCTCGGTGACATACGGAACGCCGACGGTCAACAGGCCTGGCATGCACAAGCCCTGCAATGCCCGGCAGACAAGCAGTGCCGCAAAGCTCGGTACGGCCACAAGGGCGATGGTCGGGACCACGAGAAGGGCGCTCGAGAGCACGAGGGAGCGGCGACGGCCGCGCCGATCGGAATAGGCGCCCCACAGCCACGCCCCGAGCGCCACCATCGTGATCGTGACGGAGATCGAAAGACCGCTGACCGAGGGCCGAACACGAAACGTACGAGCGATTTCGGGCAGGATCGCCTGGGTCGAGTACATGGTCGCGAACATGCCGGTCGCGCCAAGGAGGAAGCCGAACATCCTCGGCTCCTCCGCCCGAGGGGACGCGGGACCCCCGGTCGGCAGCCGGCTCACGGGACGAAGGCAACCGAGCGCGGGCGCCTTGACCGGCATCGAAGGCTGCGCTGGCCCGGCGCGCTGGTCATCTCCGGACCTCGTGCCAGTCCGGCGCTCCGGCGAGCGCCACAAACAACGCCGCCGTGCTCGCCGCTCGCTCGCTCCACCATTCGCCGATCCCGACCCCCTCGGGCATCCAAAGGCGGTGGAGCCCGGCCCAGCGGTTTGCCTCCTTGGCCAGCCAGCCGAGTGTCCCGGTGGCGTCCTGGTCGAGCATTGCCCGGATCATGAAGCGGCGCTCGCCTTGGCGCGCGCCGACTCCGATCTCTCGTGCACCTGCCGTGAGACTTGCCCGCGTGAGGACGACGCCCGAGCACGCCGGCGTAAGGGCGGCATCGAGGGCCACGGGAAGGCCGGGCCCGAGCCGGGGTGGATCGGGTGCCTGCCTCAGCGCGAGTGGCAGCTGAGCCGGCGGCCGAGCCCGCTCCGCTTCGGCGACGAGCGCTTCGCCCAGCAGCTCCGCCCAACCCTGGAATGGGCTGGCCCCGAGGTCGGTGACCGCAGCGAGGAAGGCCGGCACCCACGATGCGAGGTGCTCCCACAAAAGCGTTTCTCTCGCGTGGTCGAGGCCGGAGCGGGTCCCCGCGCTGTGAGCGCCCTCGATCTCGTCGATGCCGAGGGCTGCGTAGAGCCCGAGCAACGCCGACAGGTGATCGGGCTCCGCCGGCGGCACGAGACCCAACGCCCGCCAGAACCCTGCCACTCGGTCGCCTGTCTCACCTCCGAGCATGCCGTCGGAATTCAGGTAGAAGGAGGCGTACGGATGGCATTGGAGGACGAACACGGCGGTGTGGTCCTCGGGAAGAGGGCGGCATGGAAGACCGAGCGCTGCCAGGATGGCATCATGCGAAGGCTGTGGGGTCTCGCACAGGCTTGCCAACGCGCGGAGCAGTTCGAAGCGGCCAGTGAGCCCGTCGCCGGTGGTAAGTGACAGTCCGACTGTCACGTTTCGACCCGCGGCAAGCGGAACGCCAGGGGCGTGGGCCGTAAAGGCCGGATGAGCCACGACGGCCGTCGGGTGCCGTCGGGCGAGACCTGGCCTGCCGGCCGGGTCTTCTCGAGCCACCGGCGGTAGGCCAGGTGAGCTCTCTCGGTGTCGACGGCGATGTCGCCGAGATGGTCGGTCGGCTCGGCAGGACGGACCCGCACGGCCTGATGCCAGCAATGCATGCCGGAGACGGGGTCGGGTTGTACCGGAAACGTGAGGTTCTGATGCACGGCGACGTCGGTCCACCAGATGCGCGCGGTGTCCGGGTCCGACGAGTCGTACGGGCCGACACCCGAACGGCGCGACATGCTCCAGCCGCCGTCATCGTGGTGCAAGTTCACGATGGCCATTGCGAGGCCTTGGCCCGGTTGCTGCTCGGAGAGCTTCCACCGGCCCATGTGATGGCTGCAGGCGACGACACCCGGGCGGATGGCCTCGGTCAGCCATGCCTTGGCGACGAAGTGGCCGATCTCGGTCTCGACCCGGACGAGGTCGCCGGTTCGGGCCACCTCGAGCCGAGCAGCGTCGGTCGGGTGGATCCATACCGGGTTGGCGTGGGCCAGTTCGTCCAGCCATTTGGAGTTGGCTGAGCGAGTGTGGACCTGCGTCGGCAAGCGAAACGTGGACAGCAGCACCATCTGGTCCGCAGCAAGCTCGGACGGGTGCACATGGCTGCGGATATAGCCGGGAAGCGCGTGTTCGGGCCAACCCCACGAAGCGAGGGTGGAGGACCAGAACTCGAGCCTTCCCGAAGGTGTCGGGAAACCCCGTCGGATGACGCCGTCGACCCGCACCCCGACGGGGCGCCGGCCCATCTCGTCGGGCTCGGGCATTCCGATCGGCACGATGTTCGAGCTCTCCGCGTCCGCGGCCTTGGTGTAGGCACGGCCGAACGCGGCGACGTGGACGTCCGCAAGCTCGTCGGCCGCGAGCTCGTCCTCGTGGCGGGCGCCGACCTTGGTGGCGATTTCGAAGGCGCCGTAACGGCGCATGTACCCGAGCGGGGACAGGCCTTCTTCAGCCGCCGCATCGGGGAGCCCCGGCACGGAGTGCTCGAACATCCAGGCGTAGTACTCCTCGACCGAAAGGCGCGTGCCAGGTGCGGCTCGGGACTCGTGATGCTGGCGGATGCCGAGGCTGCCGTCGGGATCGATCCGCCACGAGAGCTCGATCCAGAATTCGTTCTCCTCCCAGACCTGGCCGGGATTGACCTCTCGGCTGTCGGTCACCGTCTCGCCCAACCGCTCTCGAGCCCCGCGCAGCACCGGTTGGCGAAACGCGATCCATTGCCCGTCGTACTGCTCGTAGGAGTGGGTGTCGTGACGCTCGGGGCCGTGGCCCATCGGCAGCACGTAATCGGCGAAGTAGGCCGATTCGTTCCACGTCGGCGTGAGGGCCACGAAGCAGCCCACCTTCTCCTCGTCGGCGAGCACCTCCATCCACGACAGCCCGTCGGGATTGGTCCATACCGGGTTGTAGACCCGGATGAAGTACGTGTCGAGGCGGCCCCTGCCCTCCTTCAGGAAGTGCGGCAGGAGATAGGAGAGCTCGTTGTGGGCGAGCGGGTACTCGAGCGGGTACGTGAGCTCGTTCCAGACCTCGGGATGCGGAGGCATGTGGATCGGCCGGGGAACGAACTTGTTCCACGCATTGGGAAAGGTGCCGCCCTCGGTGGCCACCGCGCCGAGAAGGGCGGAGATCAGAAACAGCGTCCTCGACACCTGCCACCCGCCGAGGTTCGAGGCGGCGGCCGCTCGCCAGGTGTGCGCCGAGAAACGATGCCCCGCGCAGGCAACCGCCTCTCCCACCTCCGCCAGCGTCTCAAGGTCGATCCCTGATTCGGCTGCAGCGAACTCGAAGGTGAACTCGGCGTACATCGTCGCGAGGAGGGCCTGGAACGACTCGAACGTCGCCGGCACATCCGGTCGGCAAGTCGACAGGTACTCCTCCCAGTTCCACCACCGCCTGACGAACTCGGCGTCGTAACGGCCGCTGTGAATGATGTGGTTGGCGATCGCCAGATTGATCGCCGCCTCGCTGCCGGGCACCGGCGAGAGCCACCAGTCGGCATGTGTCGCGGTATTGGACAGGCGAGTGTCGACGACGATGACCTTGGCGCCTCTTGCCCGCGCCTCGATGATCCGCTGCGCGTGGGGGTTGAAGTAATGGCCGCTCTCCAGGTGAGAGCTGATCAGGAAGATGACCTTCGCATTGGCGTGGTCGGGGCTCGGGCGGTCCATGCCCATCCAGAATTGGTAGCCGGCCCGGCCCGCGCTCGAGCAGATGTTCGTGTGCGTGTTGTGACCGTCCACGCCCCAGCTCGCCAGTACCCGCTCGGTGAAACCGTCCTCGCCGGGCCGGCCGACGTGGACCATGATCTCGTTGTGGCGGCCCTCACGGATCGCCTTGCGGATTCGGCCGGCGATCGTGTCGAGCGCCTCGTCCCACGAGACCTGCTCCCAGCGCCCCTCGCCCCGAGCCCCGGCGCGGCGCATCGGGTACAAGATGCGGTCCGGGTCGGTGATCTGGTTGATGGTTGCGGGACCCTTTGCGCAGTTGCGCCCGCGAGATCCCGGGTGCTCGGGATTGCCCTCGAACTTGCGAACCTGAAGCGTGTCGCGATCGACGTAGGCGAGGAGCCCGCAAGCCGACTCGCAATTGAAGCAAGTAGTGGGAACGAGGACGTAATGGTGCTCGCGCTGGTCGGGCCACGCCTTGGAGTCGAGCTCGACCCAGTTGTCCCATCGCTCTTTCGGCGGGAAGGCGGCGAGGTGCACCCGGGACGGGCCCGGATAGAACGTCTCGCCACGCGCCTCGGCATCCGCCTTCGCGGCGCTGACCCGCTTGCCGAGCTCGGCCAGCTTCTCGTTCATCTCGATGGCCTCACGCGATCGGCACGCACTGGCCCGCCCGGACGTAAGCGTGCTCGGAGCACAACAGCCCGAGGAGGGCGAACGGAACTGCGACGATGCCCGAGAAGGGAGCTGTCAGTCCGATTGCCACACCGGCAACTCCTGCCCAGAACCAGCCGGAAAGGCGACCACGGGTCATCTCCCTGATTGCCGTGCGAGCGTGCTCGGTGGCGTGTTGTTGCGTGGCCTCGACGAGGACGAGGAGCAGGTGAGCTCCGGCCGACACGGCGAGGAGCAGCTCGACCGTCGGCCGCGCGGACCGGGGCCCGAAGCCGAAGACGACGGGTAACAGGAACGCCGAGCCGGCCAAGAGGGCCTGAACAGCGAGCTCGGGTGCAAGCAGGCGGCTTTGCCACAGGTCGCGTCCCCGGGCCTGAGCGAAGAGGTACGCCGTGTAGCACGCGACACTGACGGCGAGCGCCGCTGCGAGCCCGCCGAGGATCTGCTGAGTGAGCACCGAGCCGATCACGGCGCCGGCTAGGTAGCCGACGACCGACGCGCCGTAGCCGAGCAGGAGAAACGCGCCTTTCACTAGCCAGCTGCGCAGCTGTCTTCGCGTAAAGATCAAGTAGAACCTGGACGGGTGCGTGAGGTCGGAGATGAGCAAGGCCCCGGTGACACCGAGGAAGGACAGGGCGATGACCGGCACCGCGTAGCGGGCCACAGGGTCGCTCCAGGACAGTCGTCCGGCGAGGATCAGTATGCACATGACGGGAAAGCATCCGGCTGCGATTCCTTTGGTCCAGGTGTAGAGACTCACGGGCCATCCCCAGGGGACCTGATGGGGCACGTCGTAGGAGAGCAGCGCGGCGGCGCTCGACGTTGGTCCACCCCGGTGTCCCGAAGCCAGCTGGTGGGCGTTCGCCGGCGGTTGTGTCGCCCAGGCGTACAGGTTCCCGTCGGGACGCCTCGCCGTCAGCGGGTCGAGCGTCGCCTGCCCAGCTCCCCTGTAGAACACCCCGGGCCAGGTTCCCACCTCGGGCCTGCGCACGTCGGTCTTCTCCCCGCGCACAATACGAGCCACCTTGGACGCCGGGTCGTTCAGGTCCCCGACCGAGATCGCTTCGGTCGGGCAGACGACGACGCAGGCGGGCTCGAGGCTGATGTCGAGCCGGTGCGCACAGAAGTTGCACTTCTCGGCCGATTGATCTTCGGGGTTGATGAAGATCGCGTCGTAGGGGCACGCCGCTATGCACGCCTTGCAGCCGATGCAGATCCGTTTGTCGAAGTCGACGATGCCATCCGGTCGCCGATACATCGCTTTCGTGGGGCAGGCCGTCACGCACGGGGCGCGCTCGCACTGGTTGCAGCGCGTCACCTGGAAGGCCCGGCGGGTATCGGGGAACGTCCCGATGTCGACGGACTTCACATAGGTGCGTGTCACGCCGAGTGGTACGTCGTTCTCCGACTTGCAGGCGGTGGTGCAGGCGTGACATCCGATGCAGCGGGTCTGATCGAGGACCTTCACCCATCGCGTGGCTGCGGGCAGGCCGCCTGACGGGACTGGCGAGCTGCCCCACGGGGCTGCGGGCGAGCTGCCCCACGACGCTGCGGGCGAGCTGTCTCGCGGCTCGACACGCCGGTTGGCCACATGCCGGAGCGTAAGGAAGGCGCCTCAGCTCTGTCCATTACCCCTGAGGCCGCCGCGTGTCGTGAGCCGGTCCTTCGAAGCAGTCTCAGCTTGGGCGAGTACTAGGGCACGATCTCGATCCGTATGCGCTTGTTGCCCTTTCCCTTCGACTCGGTCTTCACGACGCGGACGTGGCCGACCTCGTCGGTTCGGCGTACGTGGGTGCCGCCATCGGCCTGCTTGTCAAGCCCGACGATGTCCACGACCCGGAGCTCGGTCACCGACGGTGGAATGAGGTTCGCCTTGGTCCGGATGAGATCGGAGTCGCGCAAGGCCTCCTCGCGAGGCAGAAACGAGATCTCGACCGGTCGCGCCGCGTCGAGCTCGGCGTTGACCAGCTCTTCCACGAGAGAGCCGAAGCCGCCCGGCAGCGGGTCGAATTCGAAGTCCATGCGTGCCGCGAGCGGCTCCATGTTGCCTCCGGTCACTGCCACACGCCACTCGTTCCAGATCACGCCGCAAAGCACGTGGAGGGCCGTGTGGGTCCGCATCAGCGCGTGGCGACGGTCCCAGTCGATCTGGCCCTCGGTGGCAGCGCCCCGGGCCGGGAGCGCCTCGGTGCCACCGAGGGTGTGCCAGACGATGTCGCCCTCCTTGGCGACGTCGAGAACGGGCTGTCCGGCGAGCACGCCGGTATCGTGCGGCTGGCCTCCGCCGGTCGGATAGAAGCAGGTGCGGTCGAGCACGACTCGCCGGGCGGCGTCGTCGACCGCGACGACCGTGGCAGTGAATGCCCGCTGTTCGGCATCTTTCAAATAGAGCAGCTCGGTCACGGCCACCTCCTCGTCATCATCATCATCGTGGCAGCTGCCGTCTAGGTTTGGCGCTCGAGATGCCGTTTTTCACTCACAGCACTGCCGTGCTGCTGCTGCTGCTGGGCATCGCGCTGTTGGCCGGTGCCGGTGCCCTGGTGCATTTCGCCTCCCTCCGAGCCGGCCGCTCCCTCGACGACGTCGATCTCGAGGGCATACCTCTCCGGTCTTTTTCTGGAGGGCTGCGCTGGCCCCTACCGGCCCGCCTCGGCGTCACGAACACGTCCCCAATGCTTGTCGGCCTGGAGCTCTTCGAATGGGGAGTCCGCATGCGCGCGCGCTGGTCCTGGCTCCGGCCCTTCGTGCCGACGTGGTGCGCCCGGTTCGAGGAGATCTCGGCCGCGGAGTACGTACGGCGAGGGCTCAGGTTGTCCAAGCGCGGATCGGAAGGCGTCCGGTTTCGGGCCCCACTGACCGGCACGCCCTTGATCTTCTGGACGTCCTCGGCGAGCTCCTTGCTCGATGCGCTCGAAGCCCACGACGTCGCAGTCCTCCGGCGGGCGACAGCGCTTCGGTTCTGGACGAACGGGTAGGTCCTCAGAGGCCGTAGAAGACGCGCTCGACCACCTTGCGGCTGCGGCGCGTCACTCGGCGATAGGACTCGCGCAGCTCGGCGGGAGTGGTCCCGAGGCTCCTCGCAAGACGCGACTGGAGCTCTGGTTGGCGTGGCAGTGCGTCTGACCCGCTTCCGACGACTCCTCCGGCGCCGGCGAGGTAGTTCCCCACGAGATGCCACCGGTTCCTCGTGTTCCCGCAGAATCGGTACGCCTCACGCAGCGACGCCGCGTCCGATGCGCTGAGAGTTCCGGCACGCTCGAGGCGATCCAACGCGTCCCGCGTCGTGGCACCACGGGTGCCGGTTCGGAGCTGAAGGAGTTGAACCGTCCACTCCACGTCGGCGAGCGATCCGCGGCCGAGTTTCAGGTGGAACTGCGGATCATCACTCGGCGGGATCCGCTCGCGCTCGATCCGTGCCTTCATTCTCCGGATCTCGCGCTCGGCGGCTTCGTCGAGCGGCGCGGACCACACGGCCTGCTCGGCGAGCTCGACGAAACGCTCGGAGACCGCCTCACTTCCCGCCACCGGTCGCGCTCGCAAGAGCGCCTGGCGCTCCCATGTCTCGCCCCAGCGCCGGTGATACTCCTCGAAGGCGTCGAGGCTTCGAGCCAGCGGACCATGCTTGCCCTCCGGCCGCAGCGAGGCATCGATCCGGACGATCCCCTCGGCCGGCGTCGCCCCGTTGCACAGGCGGAAGAGTGCCGAGGCGGCCTGCTCGGCGGCCTTCACGTCGGAAGTGGTCGTCCCTTCGTACACGAGCAGAACGTCGAGATCGCTGCCATAAGCGATCTCTGCGCCACCGAAACTCCCCATCGCGACGACCGCCATCGGCACTCCCGGGGCAACTGCGTGAAGGGCGGCCGCGACGATCGCCCCGCCGAGATCAGCCAGGGCTCGGCCCGTCTCGCGAAGACCTGAGAGACCGAGCAGGTCTCGGGCGGCGATGCGTACGGTTTCGATTTCGAAGAAGTGCCGCAGCGCTCCGGTCCTCCTTTCGGGTGCCTGGTCCGCAGCGATGACGGCGTTGTCCACCAGCTCAGCAGCACTCGGCGGGGCGAGCGCGCGATCGTCGTCGAGAAGGATCACGAAGTCAGGATGGCGAGCGATGATCTCGCCCAGGCGGCGGCTCGTTCCCAGCAGCAGGCAGAGTCGGCGAGCGAGCTCGGGAGACTCGCGGAAGGCAGTTACGAGGAGATCGCGCTGGTGCGGGCGGCCGGCGAGGGTGCGCAGTCCGACGAGGCCCTGGTCGGGGTCCGGTGACTCGGAGAGCCAATCGAGCAAGAGTGGCAACAGCTGCTGCATCAGCCGCGAGGAGCGAGTCAGTCCCCGCGTGAGCTCACTGAGGGCTTGCCGGGTCCGGTGGACCTCGTTGAACCCAAAGGCGGCCAGCCTCTCGTCTGCCGCCTCCGAGGCGAAGGCGTGCCCGGTCGCGGCCTGCTCGGCGTTGCCGGCACGCTGAATGGTCTTGCCTGCAAAGGCCTCGAGGAGCGGCCGGAAGAACAGTCGCTCGTGAATCGCCCTTCCGGCGCTCTGATGATGGGCGAGAACCACGTCGAAGCGATCGCCCGGTGTTTCCTCGGGACGTCCCCGGAAGCCGAGCACTCTAGCCAGCCGATCCCGCGATTCACGGTCCGAAGGCACGGTGTGGACTTGCGCCTCCTCGACGAGCTGGAGCCGGTGCTCGACGGTGCGCAGGAACCGGTAGGCGATCGCGAGGGCTGCCGCGTCCTGGGCCGCCACGTACCCGGCGTCGGCCAGCTCGGCGAGGCATGGGAGGGTGCCACTCAAGCGGAGCGCGGGATCCCGGCCGCCGTGGACCAGTTGCAACAGCTGCACGGAGAACTCCACGTCCCGGATCCCGCCGCGGCCCCGCTTGAGCTCGCGGTGGTCGAGACCGCGGCTGGCGACGATCGCCTCCGCCCGTGCCTTCATGGTCCGGAGTTCTGCGAGGTCGTCCGCGCCGAAACGCCGAGACCACAACTGCTGCGCCGCCGCCTCGACGAAGAGGCGGCCAGCCGCGGCATCGCCGGCGGAGTGGCGTGCTTTGATCAGTGCCTGGAACTCCCAGGGACGAGCCCACCGGCTCCAGTACGCGACGTAGGAATCGACGGAGCGGACGAGGACGCCGGAGCGGCCCTCTGGGCGAAGGTTGGTGTCGATGCGGTACGCCCGGGAGGCAATGGCGAGCAGCGAGCGGGCGAGCGAGGGATCGACCTCGGTTCCTTCCGAGGCGACGAGCAAGACATCGACGTCGCTTGAGTAGTTCAGCTCACGGGCCCCGTGCTTGCCCATGCCGATGACGGCCAAGCAGTCCGTGGCTCCCGCAAGGCGGACGGCGCCCGCGAGCACGCGGTCGGCGACCTCAGACAGGGAGCCGGTCACCTGCTCGAGATCTGTCAGGCCGGTGAGGTCCCGCGCAGCGACCTCGAGCAGCGAGAGGCGTTTCCGGCGGACGAGGTCGTCCCCATCGGCGGCCTCGGCAGGATCCCAACCCGCCTCGCCGGGCGTTGCGGCGGAGCTTCGTGCGAGCACGTCGAGGGCGGCGGGATCGGTGACGATCACCCGGGACAAGGACCGGCTGGCGGCGGCGACCGCGGCGAAGGTCGCCGCGAGGCCCGGCTCGGACTCGAGACGGTCGCGGGCAGTCGGCAGCGCTGCGAGAAGCTGATCGGCCACCAGGCGCACCGTGTCGGGAGCCGGAGAGGCATGGGCAAGCTCGTCGAGCAGCGGGGGCGGTGGCGGTGGCATCGGTGGGGGCAGTCCTCCGCGGGCAGGCTACCGCCGTTGTGGGCGAAGGCCTGATCCTGGTTGCCGTTCTTGGTTCAGGCCACCGGTATGATCTCGCCAGTGAGCAGCTTGCGCATCGCTCTTTGCCAGTTGGACGTCACTGTCGGCGACCTCGAGGGCAATGCCGAAAAGTTGATCAGGCAACTCGCCGAGGCGGAGGCTGCTGGTGCAGACCTGGCGGTGTTCCCCGAGCTCGTCCTCACCGGTTATCCCCCCGAGGATCTCCTGCTCGAACCGGGCTTCGTGGGATCGAACCTCCTCGCGCTCGAGAAGGTTGCGGCCGCGACCCAGCGCTGCGCCGCGATCGTCGGCTTCGTCGAGGAGGACGGCGATCTCTACAATGCCGCCGCCGTGTGCGCGGGCGGCGACGTGCACGCCATCGTCCGTAAGCAGCTGCTGCCGAATTACGGCGTGTTCGACGAACGGCGATACTTCGCTCCGGGAGCCGACCGAGACCGGCTCTTCCAAGTCGCAGGGGCCCGCGTGGGCGTGACCATCTGCGAGGACGCGTGGAGTCCTTCGGGGCCCGTCGGCCGGCTGGGCGAGGGTGGCGCGGAGCTCGTCGTGACCCTGAACGCCTCGCCGTACCGTGCCGGCATCCTCGCCCAACGCGAGCGGATGCTCTCGACGCGGGCGGCCGACGCGTCCTGCGCGCTCGCGTACGTGAACCTGGTGGGTGGCCAGGACGAGCTTGTCTTCGACGGGGCCTCCATGGTGTTCGACCACGATGGCAACCTGGTCGCGTCTGCTCCGCAGTTCAAAGAGGCCCTCGTCGTGTGCGACCTCGCGATCCGTCCCGCGTTCCGCAAGCGGCTTCTCGACCCGCGGGGCCACGAGGGTCGGCCGTCCTTGCCGCTCACGACGGTGTCGGAGCCCAGAGGAGCTCGTGCCGTAGGGCCGAACGAGCACGGCGTCGCGCCCGCCGTGCGCGTCACGCCGCTCGCGCCGGTTGCGCTGCTTACGCCCCGCTTGGGCCCGGCGGCCGAGGTGTACCAGGCTCTCGTGCTCGGCACCTCCGACTACGTTCGCAAGAACGGGTTTTCCAATGTGCTCGTGGCCCTTTCGGGCGGTGTCGACTCGTCGCTCGTGGCCACGATCGCCGCGGATGCGCTTGGGCCTGAGTATGTGCATGGCGTGTTGATGCCGTCGCGTTTCTCGTCGGAGGGCTCGGTCTCGGACGCGTCTGCGCTCGCCAACAACCTGGGAATCGACACGACGACGATCCCGATCGAGCCCGCCCACGAGGTGCTGTTGCAGATGCTCGGGCCCGCGTTCGGTTCCCGGGACCCGGCGGCCGGGCTTGCGGGCGAGAACCTTCAGGCGCGCCTGCGCGGGATCATCCTCATGGCGATCTCCAACGAGCGGGGCTGGCTGGTGCTAACGACCGGCAACAAGAGCGAGATGGCCGTTGGCTACGCCACGCTCTACGGGGACATGGCGGGCGGCTACGCAGTGCTGAAGGACGTGCCGAAGATGCTCGTTTACGAGCTATGTGAGTACCGGAACTCCATTGCAGGTCTCGACCTCGTTCCGCGAGCGGTCCTCTCCAAGCCTCCATCGGCCGAACTGCGGCCGGACCAGCGCGACGACGAGAGCCTTCCTCCTTACGCCGTCTTGGACCCGATCCTCGAGGGCTACGTCGAGCAGGATCTCACGGTCGCCGATCTAGTCGCGTCAGGCTTCGAAGCCTCGACGGTCCGAAGGATCATCAATCTCGTCGACCACGCGGAGTACAAACGGCGCCAAGCGCCGCCCGGGCCCCGCGTGACGAGTCGCGGCTTCGGCAAGGACCGGCGCATGCCCATCACGAACCGATTCCGGGCTTCTGCCGCGACTGCGATTTCAACGGAGGCTGATCCACCCGTCGTTGCGGGCTCCGGCGCGGACCCGGCCGCTCGTTGAATCTCCTCGAGTCGGCTCGGTGTCTTGGAGGGCTCCGGGCCGTCGAGCTGGCCTGCTTCCGCCGGCTGGGCGAGCGCGCACCCCGGCTCGGGACTCCGAGATGCGCGCGGTGGGCTGCATCGGCCAGCCTTGCCCACGCGTGGAGGGCGTCGCTCCTCGAGGACCTGCTTCCCGTGTCTGCTGGGCTCCCGGCTCTGGCGGAGCTGACGCTGCTTCCCGACGGCGCGCTCGGCGTGGAGCTCGCCCGAACGCTTCCCGATCTCGGCGATGTCCCAGCTCCTCAATCTCGCGACAGTCAGGCTGACGACGGCCGGGTACTCATAGCTGACCTCTCAGGTCGGCTTTACCCTTTGCTCATCGGCGAGTATGCGCGCCGGCTGGAAGTCGCCACCCCGGCCGCAGACGGCGCCGTAGTGCGCACGATCGGCAGGGCCATTGCCGACCTGGAGGTCATACGTGCTGAAGGGGCGGCCGCCAGCGGCCATCAGTAGCTCGCCGGCGTAGCCGCGCGAAGGGCCGTAGACCGCAGAACCGGAGCGCTACCAGGGCAAGGACCGCGAGCGGTCGAGCTTGACTCCACCGTTACACTTACGTTCGGACAAACAAGGCAGCGCAAAGTTCGCTGACCGGCGCAGGTTGGGGGGCGACGGTCAGGCGTGGATCTTCCCGCCTAGGCGTCAAACACTTCGGAGCAGCGCTAGCTGTACCGGCCGAACCCACGGAGGCTTCAGAACCTTGGCGAAAGAGCGAGTCGAGCGCGACGAGGAAGATCTCGTCAGGCTGTATCTCACCGACATCGGCCAGTATCCGCTGCTCACGAAGGACGACGAGGTACGTCTCGCACAGGCGATCGAGGCCCGCTGGAGAGCCGAGGAGGAACTGAAGGCGAAGTCCAAGGCGACCACTCCTACCCGTCGCCGGGAGCTCAACCGGCTCGTGCGGGAAGGCGAGACCGCGCAGCGGACGTTCGTGCAGTCCAACCTACGTCTGGTCGTTTCGATAGCCAAGAAGTACCAGGCGTCCGGGTTGCCGTTGCTCGACCTGATCCAGGAGGGCAACCTCGGTCTCATGCACGCGGTCGAGAAATTCGATTGGCGCAAGGGCTTCAAGTTCTCCACGTACGCAACGTGGTGGATCCGCCAGGCGATCACGCGGGGCATCGCCAACACCGGACGAACGATCCGCCTGCCGGTGCACGCCGGCGACACGTTGGCCAGGGTGCAGAAGGCGCAGGCCCGCCTCGAGCTCAAGCTCGGGCGGCCGGCGACGCTGACCGAGCTCGGGATCGAGGTGGAGTTACCGGAGGACAAGCTGATCGAGGCACTCCGGTTTCGTGCGGAGCCGTTGTCGCTGTCCGAGCCGTTGCGGGAGGACGGCGACGCGGAGCTCGGCGACGTCGTGGAGGACCGTTCGGCGGAGTCGCCGTTCGAGGTCGCCGCGACGGCCTTGCTACCGCTCGAGATCAACCGCCTGCTGGCTCCGCTCGACGAGCGCGAGCGCGAGATCTTGCGGCTTCGCTTCGGGTTGGACCGGGGCGAGCCACGCACCCTGGAAGAGGTGGGAGAGCATTTCAACCTCACCCGGGAGAGGATTCGCCAGATCGAGGCGCGTGCCATGTCAAAGCTCAGGCACCCCTCGAGTGACACCGGGGCACGGGACCTCCTGACCGTCTGAGCCCTCGCGAGCTCGACAGCGCGCGAACTCCATCGATGTCATTCTTCGGCGTGGCCCTCACCACCACCGTATCTGGATGGTTGTCCCGCCGGGTAGACCGGAGGGCACTCGCACGAAGTCTCCAGGTCCAAGCAACCCGAGTGGCCACGCGGCTGGCTACGATCAGGGCATGATCAAGAAGCTCCTGATTCTGGCTGTGCTCGTCGCTCTCGGCGCCATCGCCGCGAAGCGCCTACGCGGGGACTGACCGAGCCGCTGTCGGCCTGATAACCGGCGGCGCCTCGGCGCCTGACCGCCTGACCGCCTGACCGCCTGACCTGGGCGACTCGGTCCGCTGACGGGCGGACGGGCGCCTACGGGTCAGTTCTCGCGTCTGCGCGAGCCCAGCCACCACCCTGCAGCGGCGGCTCCGAAACCGAGCGCCACGGCACCTGCGGACAACGCGATCGCAGGTCGCGGCGGTACCGACCCGATTCGGTCCCGCACGCGGCTCCAAAGGCTGACGGTGTGGCTGAAATGGAGGACCTCGAAGTCGTGCTCGCGCGCATAGCGCGTGAGCACCCGATCCGGGTTCACGGCGACCGGGTGACCGACGGACTCCAGCATCGGTAGGTCGGTGTAGGAGTCGGTGTAAGCGTACGAAGCGGCGAGGTCGATGCCTCGTTCGGCGGCGAGGGCGTCCATCGCCTCGGCCTTGAAGGGCCCGTACGCGTAGAACTGCATGGACCCCGTGTAGCGACCCTCTTCGTCGACTCGCGCCCGGCTCGCAATGCACGCGTCCGCGCCGAGAAACTTGCTCAGCGGCGCAACGATCTCGTCTGGTGACGCGGAAACGATCACCACGAAGCGCCCTTCCTCGTGGTGCCAGTCGATGAGGTCGGCAGCCTCCGCGAAGATGATCGGCTCGACGATGGCCTCGATCGCCTCCTCGACGATCTCGCACACCCGGTCGCGGTGCCAGCCCTTGGTCAGGCGGAGGACGGACTCCCGGATGCGGTTGAGCTTCTGCTCGCTGGCGCCGAGGTGGAGGTACACCAGCTGTCCGTAGAGCGCACGTAGCACGGTTCGACGGTTGATCAGCCCTCCGTGGTAGAAGGGCCGGCCGAAGGCGACCATCGAAGCCTTCGCGATCACCGTCTTGTCGAGGTCGAAGAACGCGGCCTGCAGGGGCCCGTAGGTGGCAGGCGGGGGACGTTCGCGCACGACCTCCCTTCCGTCGCGGTCGCCGGTCCTCGCCTGCTCTGCGCTGTCCTGGTCCGCGGAGCTGGCCCCCGCGCTGTCACCTTCGCCGCCCGGAAGGCTCTCGGTCTTCCCCTTGTTACGGCCGCGGTTGCGGGTCCGGCGCCGTTTCGGACGCGCTGACTCGGGCGGAGCCCCGCCGTCGGCCCCCTCCGCAGGCTCCGGAGACTCCACCGCGGTGGGCTCCTGCTCCTCCGGCTCGGGCGCAGGCGGCTCCGTTGGAGGCGGGTCCTGCCCATGAACCTCCTCGGCTTGCCCCCCGTCCGGAGCGATCGTCACGACTCTCGGAGAAGAAGCGTCCGGATCTCGTCGTCTTCACACTGCGCGCTGACGAGCAGCAGCACCTCGTCCCCGACATCGAGAATGGTGTCCGGCCTCGGCACCACGACGTGACCATCTCGCACGAGTGCGACCATCGCCGCCCCGCGAGGCAGCCCGATCGATCCGACCTCGCTTTTCACGGCTGGCGAATTTGCGTCCAACGTCACCTCCATCAAGCGAGTGTGACCACCGTCGAACTGCAACAGGCGGACCAGCATCCCGACCGACACTGCCTCCTCCACCAAGCCCGCGAGCAACTGTGGCGTCGAGACCGCGACGTCGACGCCCCACATCTCGTTGAAGAGCCAGTGGTTCTTCGGGTGGTTCACCCTTGCGATCACCCGCGGAACGGCGAATTCCTGCTTGGCGAGCAGCGAGATGACGAGATTGTCCTCGTCGTCGCCGGTTGCGGCCACGACGACGTCCATCTCGTCGAAGTGAGCCGCCTGGAGGGAGGTCACCTCGCAGGCGTCGGCCGCGATGTATCGCACTCCCTCGACCGGCGGTAGCGAGGCGACCAGATCGGCGTTCGAATCGAGCAGCAGCACCGCATGCCCGCTCGGCGCGAGGTCCTCAGCGAGAAACCGGCCCACGTTCCCCGCACCCGCGATCGCCACCTTCATCCGCGGTTCCCCCCGTCTCTGAACCCCGGGACGATGGTGACACCCGGGAACAATGCCTCGAGCCTGCCTTCCGCACCCTCGGTGACGATGAGATGGAGCACGTCACCTTCCTGGCCGACGAGATCCTCGACGTCGACGGTAGGTGTGCCGGCCCTGCTCACGGCGGCGACGCGGATCCCACCGCCACGCAGGGCTGCGGCCGGCAGTCGGCGCCCCTCCCAGCTCGCTGGCAGCGGCCGTTCGATCAAGTGCAGGCGGCCGGTCGAGTCGGACCATTCGGTGACGGCCCGCTCCGGCATCATCCGGCGGAGCACGTGGTCGATGGTCCACGCGACGGTCGGCACCGTCGGGATCCCCAAGCGCTGGAAGATCTCGGCTCGACGTGGGTCGTAGATCCGGGCGACGACGTTCGGGATCTCGTAGGTCTCGCGAGCGATGCGGGCACACAGGATGTTGGAGTTGTCGCCGCTCGTGACCGCCGCGAGACCGGTGGCGCGCCTGGCCCCGGCCTCTTCGAGGTGATCCCTGTCGAATCCGAACCCGACGATGCGCTCTCCAGGCCAATCGGCGGCCAACCGCCGAAAGGAGCGGGGGTTCTTGTCGATGATGCCGACCGAATGGCCAGCCCGCGTGAACTCGACGGCAAGTCCCGAGCCGACCCTCCCACACCCGATGACGACGACGTGCATCACTGACTATCGAACACGCTCGCACTCGCCGACACAACTCACCGGGCATTGCGGTGGTGCGGGATATCCCCTGCTGCGAGTGCTGGGCCGCCTGGTCCCGATGTCCGCTCGATAGGCCTTAGGCTCACGGCGATGGGAGGGGGACCTACCGACGATCTTGCCGCACCTGCAGTCGGGGACGCCTCCTTGCTGCCAGGTCCGCCTCTAGCTCCCGCCGACCGAGATGGCGACAGCAAGCTGCAAACCCAGCAGCTGGGCGATGTCGTCATCCTTCCCGAGTCGCTCTCCTACCGCTTGAAAACGGCGCTCTTGGGACCGCCGCTCGTCACCGAGCGCCTTACCGAGGAGCGTCTCGGCAAGCCGACGGCGCTCGGCGTTCTCGCCCCGGACTGCATCTCGTCGACCGCGTACGGCTCGGAGGAGATCCTCTTCGAGCTGGTCAAGGCCGTCGGCGTGGCGGCCTTCAGCCTTCTCCTGCCTCTGACGTTCGCTGTCATCGTCGTGCTTCTCTTCGTCACGCTCTCGTACCGAGAAGTCGTGATGGCCTACACGCGCGCCGGCGGTTCGTACGTCGTGGCCAGGGACAACTTCGGCGTGAAGGTGGCTCAGGTGGCCGCCGTGGCGTTGATCATCGACTACATCGTGACGGTCGCAGTGCAGACCGCAGCAGGGACCGATGCGGTGACGTCGGCCTTCCCGGCGCTCTCGCACGGTTTCACGCCTGTCGCGATCACGGTCGGTGTCGTCCTGGTCATCGCGTACGGCAACTTGCGAGGGATCCGCGAGGCCGGGCGCACGTTCGCGCTTCCGACCTATCTGTTCGTCACCGCAACTGGCTCATTGATCATCATCGGCCTCATCCGCGCTCTGCTCGGTCAGCTGCACGTCCATTCGATCAACCAACCCGGTGTCGTCCATATTGGGACACCCGGAAGCGGCCTTCTGTACGGCGCCTCGATCATCGTCGTGCTACGGGCTTTTGCGAACGGTGGCTCGTCGCTCACCGGGCTCGAGGCGATCTCGAACGGTGTCGCGACGTTCCGACCGCCTGAAGGCCGCAACGCCCGCCGGGTGCTCGTCATCATGTCGATCATCCTCGGCTCGCTCGTGCTCGGGGTCTCGATCCTCGCCCACATCACCCACGCTGTCCCATTCGCGAACGGGAGCCCGACCGTGCTCTCCCAGGAGGCGAAGTACGTCTTCGGCTCGGCCTGGTTCGGGAAATTCGGGTTCTTCGTCGTGCAAGGCGCCACGATGCTGATTCTCTATACGGGCGCCAACACGAGCTTCAACGGGTTCCCGAACCTCGCCAGCTTCGTTGCCCAGGACGCCTTCCTGCCACGTCAGCTCACGCGGCGGGGCCACCGCCTCGTGTTCTCGAACGGGATCATCATCCTCACCATCGCCTCGGTCGCGCTCCTCATAGGGACCAGGGCCCAGGTCAGCATCCTGGTCGGCATCTACGCGGTCGGGGTCTTCACGGGCTTCACGATGGCGGGCGCGGGCATGGTGAAACACCACCTTCGCCTGCGTGAGAAGGGATGGAGGCACCGGCTTGTCATCAACGGCTTCGCTGCGGTTCTCTCGCTTAGCGTCGTCCTGATCTTCGTCGTCGTGAAGTTCCGAGAGGGCGTCTGGATCGTCGTCGTGCTCTTCATCATCCTCGTGCCTACCCTGATCCAGCTCCACAAGCAGTACGAGGAGGAGAAGAAGGAGCTGGAGGAGAACGCCGCCAATGCCGCAGTGGCGCCCGTTCTCCGCCGTCACGTCGTCCTTGTGTTCGTGGAGCGGCTTGACCTCGCGGCTGCCCGTGCCCTCCAATACGCCCGGACACTCGCTCCAGACGAGCTTCGGGCCGTGCACTTCGTGCTGGACACTGCGGTCGCGGACGAGCTCGAGACTCAATGGGCTCAGCTCGGGTTCTCCCGCTTCCCGCTCGACCTCATCGAGTGCCCGGACCGCCGCCTGACACGCGCCTCGATGGAGCTCGTCGCGGAGGTGGCGGCCGACGGCCAGACCGAAGTCAGCGTGCTCCTTCCTCGGCGAGTGTTCGAAGGGCTCTGGCAACGGGTGCTGCACGACCGCACCTCGGACCGGATCGCCGCCTTTGTCGGCCAGCTGCCGAACGCGAACGCGACGATCGTGCCTTTCCAGCTCGGAAAGCGCCGCAAGCAGCTGGTCCCTTGGAAGGCGGGAGGCGAGCACGGGTCGCACGCGCTGCACGACGCCGAATTCGGCACGAGCGAGCCGAGCCGCGGCGCCCGCGAGGCGGGAGCCAAGACCGCGGCAGAGCGTGCCGCCGCGTACCAGGGTCCTTCATCGACTGGTCTCTCTGCGGGCTGCGTTCCGATCGCCAGCATTCGTTCGCGCCAGCGTTCCCGCGTCGCGGGCCGGATCCGGTCGGTGCGCGTGCAGCCGCGAGCAGGTGTTTCCTCGCTCGAATGCACGATCGCCGACGGGAGCGGGCAGGTGATGCTCGTCTTCCAGGGCCGCAGGCGCGTGCCAGGAATCGAGCCGGGCGCCCGCCTCGTGGTCGAGGGCATGGTTGCGGACCGTGGCCGGAGCACGGTCATGGTGAATCCGCTCTACTGGATCGTCTCTACGCCCGAGCACGCCGACTCGCATCTGCCGGGCGGGCATGGGCACGACGCCGACGGGCCTGGTCACCGGCACGGATGGGGTCACGGAGGGGTGCCGCCGCCACCTAGTTCCTGAGCGACGGTCGGCGATGCATGCGGTTCCGAGGTGAGCCGGGGCGCCTGACAATTAATTGCACGAGCAAATGCGTGGTTTGAATCTGCTCGTCGCCTACCGTATCCTCCGACCCGACCTGACCAAAGGAGCAAGTAGTGCTTCCCCATCTCCTCGCGGCCGACGGCGGCTATCAGGCCTTCTCCCTCGGCGGGGCCGAGCGAGGCTGGCTTGTGTTCGCCCTCGCCACTGGCATCGTGGCGATCGCGACCGCCCTCTACCTGATGCGCGGGGTGCTGGCCGCGGACACGGGTACCGCAAAGATGCGAGAGATCGCGGACGCCATCCAGGAAGGCGCCGAGGCTTTCCTGCGCCGCCAGTTCAAGACGATCGCGATCATCGTCGTCCCGCTCTTCGTGCTCGTCTTCTTCACCGCAACGCAGGTTGACCGTCCCAACGGGACCGTCGCACTGACGTTTGTGCAGTCGGGCCTCGCACGGGCCGTCGCCTTCCTGTGCGGTGCGGCCTTCTCGGGCTTGACCGGGGTCATCGGCATGAGCCTCTCGGTCCGCGGCAACGTCCGCACGGCCGCCGCCGCACGCGCCGGGCACCTTCCACCTGCGCTCAGGGTGGCGTTTCGAACCGGGGGGATCACGGGCATGTTCTGCGTTGGCCTCGGCCTCATCGGTGCGACGACGATCGTGTTCATCTTCCAGAACAGCGCCACTGCTGTGCTGGTCGGCTTCGGCTTCGGTGCCTCGTTGATCGCCCTTTTCATGCGTGTCGGCGGCGGCATCTTCACGAAGGCCGCCGACGTCGGGGCTGACCTCGTGGGGAAGGTCGAGGCGGGCATCCCCGAAGACGACCCCCGTAACGCGGCCACCATCGCCGACAATGTCGGGGACAACGTCGGCGACTGTGCGGGGATGGCGGCCGACCTCTTCGAGTCCTACGAGATCACGATCATCGCCTCGTTGATCCTCGGGTACTCCGCGTTCAAGTCGCTCCGCCTGCCCCCTGCGCGCGGTCTGCTTTTCCCCTTGATCGTCGCCGGCATCGGCATCCTCACCTCGGCGATCGGCATCCTGATCGTGCGTGCGAGCCCCCGGGACAAGACAGCGATGGCCCCGATCAACCGGGGCTTCAGGACGAGCGCCGCGCTCACCCTTGTCGGAGCGTTTCTCGTCGCGCAGTTCTACGTCCGCAATTTGAAGGTCTTCTGGGCCGTCCTCATCGGCGTTGCGCTGGCGAACGTGGCGAGCTTGATCACCGAGCATTTCACCTCGACGGAGAAGAGCCCGGTCCAGGAGATCGCGGACGCGACTCGGACCGGCCCGGCGACGACGGTGCTGGCCGGCATCAGCATCGGTCTCGAGTCGAGCGTCTGGGCGATCATCGCCATCGTCGTGGCGGTCGCGAGCGCGGTTGCCCTCGGAGGGGGCAAGTTGACAGTTTCGCTCTACCTCGTTGCCCTGGTCGGCATCGGCATGCTGTCGACGACCGGGATGATCATCTCGGAGGACTCCTTCGGGCCGGTCTCCGACAATGCAGCCGGCATCGCTGAAATGTCGGGTGAGTTCAGCGGCGAGGCCGAGAGGATCATGGTGAGCCTCGATGCCGTCGGCAACACGACGAAGGCCATCACGAAGGGAGTCGCGATCGGCTCCGCGGTCATCGCCGCGGTTGCCCTCTTCTCCTCGTTCATCGAGACCATCGGCAACCAATTGCCGCAGTTGAGGAACGTCACGGGCGATGCCCTGTTCCACAACCCGCTGACCCAGATCAACGTCGCCGTCCCCACGACGTTCATAGGTCTCCTGATCGGCGGCTCGATCGCGTTCCTGTTCTCGTCGCTCGCGATCCGAGCAGTCGGTCGCTCCGCCGGGACCGTCGTCCACGAGGTGCGCCGGCAGTTCCGTGAGCATCCCGGGATCATGGACTACACGGAGAAACCTGAATACGGCAACGTCATCTCCATCTGCACCGCGGCCTCGCAGCGCGAGCTCGCGACCCCGGCCCTGCTAGCGGTTCTCTCGCCGGTGATCGTCGGGTTCGGGATCAACTACATCGCGCTCGGGGCGTTCCTGACCGGGACGATCCTCACGGGACAGCTGATGGCGAACTTCCTCTCGAACTCCGGCGGCGCCTGGGACAACGCGAAGAAGTACATCGAGGACGGCCACCACGGCGGGAAAGGCTCCCCTTCGCACACCGCAGCAGTCATCGGCGACACGGTCGGCGATCCCTTCAAGGACACCGCGGGCCCGGCGCTGAACCCGCTCATCAAGGTGATGAACCTCGTGTCGCTTCTCATCCTGCCGGCGGTGATCACGCTCCGCCACCACTCGGCGGCTCGTTTTACCATCGCAGCGGCCGCCCTCGTGATCCTGCTCGCTGCGATCGCCTTCTCGAAGCGCTCAACGAACATGCTCGAGGCCGAGACATTGAGTCTCGAGGAGCCGAGCGCGGACCCGGGGCACCAGCCCGAGACCCCAGGCCCCGAGACCTCGGGCCCCGAGACCCCAGGCCCCGAGACCCCGGGCCCCGAGACCCCAGGCCCCGAGACCCCGGGCCCCGAGACCCCAGATAACGTCGACGATGCCGCCGTCGGCTCCTAACCCACTGCGGACCAGGAGTACGTCGGCCGGCCGCCCATACCGGGACGAGCGAACATGCCCAAGCCACTGGTAATCGTCGAGTCCCCAGCGAAAGCGAAAACCATCGCTGGCTATCTCGGTCATGACTACGTCGTCGAATCCTCGATCGGCCACATACGGGATCTCCCGCGATCGGCGGCCGACGTGCCGGCGGCGTTCAAGTCCGAACCCTGGGCTCGTCTCGGCGTCGACGTCGACAACGACTTCAAGCCGCTGTACGTCGTGTCGCGCGAGAAGCGGGAACAGGTCGCGAAGCTTCGCCGCCTCGTCAGCGAGGCAAGCGAGGTCTACCTCGCGACCGACGAGGACCGCGAGGGCGAGTCGATCGCGTGGCACCTCGCCGAGGTGCTGTCGCCTCGGGTCCCGGTGCTGCGGATGGTGTTCCACGAGATCACGCCTGCGGCCATCCGGGCCGCCATCGAGCACCCCCGCGAGCTCGACCGCCGCCTCGTCGACGCTCAGGAGGCGAGACGCATCCTCGACCGCCTGTACGGCTACGAGGTCTCGCCGGTTCTCTGGCGCAAGGTTGCCAAGGGCCTTTCCGCCGGCCGTGTGCAGAGCGTTGCCACTCGGATCGTCGTCGAGCGCGAACGCGAACGCATGCGGTTCCGCTCGGCCAGTTGGTGGAGTATCGAAGGTACTTTCTCCGCCGAGTCGCAGCCGTTCGCGGCGCGCCTCGTGGAGATCGGCCGCCGCCAGGTCGTCACCGGCGAGGATTTCTCCTCTACCGGATCCCTCAGCTCACCGGGCGAGGTCGTCCTCCTCGACGAAACGGGATCCCGTGGCCTCGTCGCAGCGCTGGATGGTGCCGAGTTCCGCGTCGCAAGCGTCGAGGAGCGCCCATACCGGCGATCGCCGGCGGCCCCCTTCATCACCTCGACGCTCCAGCAGGAGGCTGCGCGAAAACTGCGGTTTTCCGCCCAGCGAACCATGCAGATCGCGCAGCGACTCTACGAGCGGGGTTACATCACCTACATGCGGACGGACTCGACGACGCTGTCGGACACAGCGATCAGAGCCGCCCGCGACCAGGCCCGGGCGCTCTACGGTGACTCGTCGGTCCCGTCTGGTCCCCGCACGTATCGAAGTAGAGTCAAGAACGCGCAGGAAGCTCACGAGGCGATCCGCCCGGCGGGCGATCGCTTCCGGACGCCCGCCGCCGTTGCGGGCGAGCTCGGCGGCGAGGAGCGCCGACTCTACGAGCTCGTCTGGCAACGGACGGTCGCGTCGCAGATGAACGACGCCACAGGAACGACTGCGCGGGCACGGATCGAGGCCTCGACCCTGACCGATTCGCCGCCAGCTCCGTCCGGCACCACAGCGGCGTTTGCGGCAACGGGCACCGTGATCACCGATCCGGGTTTCCTGGCGGTCTACCGGGAGGACGAGGACGACAATGACGACGGGCGGAGTGACCGTCGCAATGACCAGGACGCCCGCCTCCCACGCCTCGTCGCCGGGTCGGAAGTGGCCTGCGAGGGACTCGAGGTCGAGGACCACGCGACCAAGCCGCCTTCGCGCTACACCGAGGCCTCGCTCGTCCGGCGCCTCGAGGAACTGGGCGTCGGGCGGCCGTCAACCTATGCCAGCATCATCGGGACCATCCAGGACCGAGGTTACGTGTGGAAGAAAGGGACGGCCCTCGTCCCCTCCTTCACGGCCTTCGCGGTTGTCGGGCTCTTGGAGGACTACTTCGCGAACTTGGTCGACTACGGGTTCACCGCCGCCATGGAGGACGATCTCGACGACATTGCCTCGGGAACCGAGGAGCAGGTCCCTTGGCTCGAACGCTTCTACTTCGGCGAGCACCGGCAGGGAGGCGTGCATCCGGCCAAGCCGCCCGGCCATTCGCTCGCGGTCGATGGCACTCACGGCCTCAAGGAGGCGGTATCCCTACACCTCGGCGCCATCGACGCCCGCGAGGTGAACTCGATCCCGCTCGCAATCGATGCGGACGGGCGAGAGATTGTCATCCGCGTCGGGCGCTACGGTCCGTACCTCCAGCGCGGTGAGGACCGCGCCGCAGTTCCCGACGACGTGGCTCCCGACGAGCTCTCGTTGGAACGGGCAGAGGAGCTTCTGGAGCATCCCTCCTCGGATCGCGTGCTGGGTGAGGACCCGGTGACGGGGAAGTCGGTTGTGGCGCGGGCAGGCCGTTTCGGGCCGTACGTTCAGCTCGGTGATGCTGCCGACGGGACCGCCAAGCCTCGAACGGCATCGCTGTTCAAGACCATGAACCTGTCGGACATCACACTCGAGCAGGCTCTGCAGCTTCTGCAGCTCCCGCGCACGGTGGGCGGTGATCCCGAGACCGGTGAGGAGATCATGGCCGCCAACGGCCGATTCGGGCCCTTCTTGAAGCGCGGAGCCGAGACTCGCAGCCTCGACACGGAGGATCAGCTGTTCACGGTCACGATCGAGCAGGCATTGTCGCGTTTCGCGCAACCCAAGCAGCGTCGCTACGGCACCTCCGCGGCGCCTCTCCGCGAGCTCGGCACCGACCCGAATTCGGGGGCTGCGATAGTGCTGCGCTCGGGGCGCTTCGGACCCTATGTGACCGACGGGACGACGAACGCCTCGCTGCGCCGGGGCGACGACCCGGACGAGATAACCCTCGAGCGTGCGGCCGAGCTGGTCGCCGATCGCCGGGCAGCGGGTCCCACGAAGCGGGCCGCGGCTCGGCGAGGCGCCGGTATCAAGAAGGCGGGCGCCAAGAAAGCCGGGGCTCGCAAGACAACCGGTGCGGCCAACACGGCCGGGGCGCGCAAAGCCAGCAGCGCCGGTGTCAAGAAGGCCGGGGCTCGCAAGACAACCGGTGCGGCCAAGAAGGCCGGGGCGCGCAAGGCAAGCGGCGCCGGTGTCAAGAAGGCCGGGGCGCGCAAAGCAGGCGGTGCGGCCAAGAAGGCGGTGGCGCGGAGGAGCCCGGGTTCCGCCGTCAGGACGACGAGCTCCGAGGCCTCTTCTGATCGCAACGACGACTGGTAGCAGGCTCGCCCTTTCCGAGTCAGTATGCGATGCTCTCCACCCGCTCCAGCATGAGCGGACGCGATCGGTGCCCTACGACCTGAAAGGTTTGTCCATGGCCAAGAAGCTTGCCGCCGAACTGCTCGGGACGTTCATCCTCGTCTTCTTCGCGGTCGGGAGCGCAGTAGCCGGGTTCAACCTCCTCGGTCCTGTCGGCGTTGCATTTGCCTTCGGTCTCGTGCTTCTCGCCCTCGTCTACGCGATAGGGCCGGTGTCCGGCTGTCACGTCAATCCTGCGGTCACGCTGGGAGCGCTTCTCGCCGGCCGGATCCCGCTGAACGAGGCAGTCGGCTACTGGGTTGCCCAGTTCGTCGGAGGAATCGCAGGCGGCGCCCTCTTGAAGCTGATGACCTCGAGCTTCGGAAAGGTCGTCGATCGAACCGGAGGGCTCGGCACCGATGCTTACGGAAAGCACATCAGCGAGGGGGGCGCCTTCGTGCTCGAGATCGTGCTGACGTTTCTTCTCGTCTTCGTCGTGCTCATGGTGACCGAGAAGGCAGCGGCCGCCGGGTTCGCCGGGCTTGCGATCGGCCTGTCGCTGACGGTGATCCACCTCGTGGGCATTCCCCTCGACGGCACGTCGGTGAACCCCGCACGGGCACTGGGACCGGCCCTGTTCCAGGGCGGGAGTGCACTCGGCCAGGTGTGGCTGTTCATCCTGGCGCCGCTCGTGGGTGGGGCGCTCGCGGCCGGTGTGAACCTCTTCTTGCGTAGCGAGTCGAAGGCGCTCGAGCCGGAGAGGACGGCGGAGGCCTGAGCCAAGCGTGACTCGGCCGCCCCATGGCCAGGGCTCGAGTCGCAGCGTCAAGTGAAATGACGGCGTAGCTCGTTCGCGTACTCGATGCCGAGCCGGTCGCCGTGCTCGGTCAGCCATGTCGAAAGGCGAGTGCTCCCGGTCGGGGGCCCCTCGGTGTCGGCCAGCCCTTCGGCCATGGCGTGGTACTCGTCGCGTGTGAGGAGAACATCTCGCAGCGCGAGGCCGAGGGCCCCGGAGAGCACCGGCAACAGCGGCCCGGGCAGCTTGACGATGCGGGCCCGGCTTCCCACCGCCTCGCGGATCTGCGCGACGAGCTCGAGGAACGTGGGACGTTCGGGACCGACCGCGTCGAGAATCATGTCATCACGGTTACGTCCTGCCGCGATGGCGAGACCAGCAAGGTCGTCGAGGTGGATGGCGCGGATCCGGTAGCTGCCGTTGCCACCGACGGCGAAGACCGGAAGGCGGCGGAGCAGCCAGGCGATGTTGTTGAGTAACACGCCGTCGCCTCCGAAGAGGATCGCGGGTCGCAAGATCGCATAGGGCACTCCCACCTCGGCGAGGGAACGCTCGACGAATGCTTTGCACCGAAAGTACGGGTAGGGCGAGTCGATCGTCGGGTGCGTGATGCTGACGTGGACGACTCGCTGGACTCCTGCCCTCCGGGCGGCGTGGAAGAGCGTGCGCGAGTTGGCGACTGCCTGCTCGTGGTCCAGCCGTCCTCGAGCGAAACGGACCCAATACGTGTTGTACAGCGTGGTCACTCCCGTCAGGCTCGCTGCGAGCGCGGTCGGGTCGTCGAACGCGAGTGGGAACGCTTCGATCGGCTGGCCCAGGTCAGGATGGGCACGGTTGGGATGGCCGGTCAGCGTCCGAACCCGACGGCCCTGCTGGAGGAGAAGACGGGCAATCGCCGCGCCGGAGTAGCTGAACGCTCCGGTGACGACGTCGAGCCCGCTGTCGGTCGGCAGGTCAGAACGTTGGAAGTGGGCGGGGGAGGTGGGTGCGGGGTTCATTGTTTCTCCTCATGTGATGCGACGGAGCTGACGGCTTCGAATGCCGAGACGAGCAAGGCGAGGTGACCGAACAAGGCCGTGGAACGGGTGCGATCCCGGTCAAGAGTGGCGAGCATCTCGAGCCCGAGGTACAGCGCCACGATCGCGTGTGCGACCTCCGGCGTCGGAACCAGGGAGCGAAGGGGAGACTCGGCGAACGCAGCCCCGACGGCCGACTCCGCAAAGTCCGCCCAGGGGGCGATGCGGCGCGCCACCTCCGCGGAGAGACCCGGGGTCGACGAGGTGCCTGCGATCATCTCGACGAGCACGGCGGCGTAGCCGGCGTCAAGGTCTTCCCGGAAGATGTCGGCCGCGACGGCGATGAGGTCTGCAGGGTTGGCGACGGTCGCGACGGCGGCCGAGTAGCGGACAAGGCGCTCCTTGCTGACGGCATCCAGCGCGGCGAGCAGGAGATCCACGACGCCGCCGAAGTAGTAGAAGACCAGGCCCTGGTTGCAGCCGGCCCTGCGTGCGATCGCCCGGGCGCTCGCTCCGGCGAACCCCTCCTCGCGCAAGGTCTCGATCGCCGCGTCGACGAGTGCCTGCCGGGTCGTGGCTTGTGAGCCCGCTCTTTCCGATTGGGGGCGGCTCGGCTGTCCTGGTCTTGCCATGTTGGCTTCCCTTGGATTAAGCAAAAGATTTAAGCAATCGCTTAACTCTCGCGCCGATTGGCGCTGGGCGCAAGCCGCCCAGCCTGCGATGAGTCGCGGGCCGGCCACCGCAAGGTCGGATCCCTACGGCGTCCGAGACGTTCACGCGCGGCGGGCCTCGCGTGGTCGCTGTTCGCCGTGTCGACGAGTCTCTGGATCCTCGGGATCGTGCTTCTGCTGCCCGCCCTGGCGGGTTCTTCGGTTGGTCCGAACCCGGGTTAGGCGGACGCTCTTCTACACTCTCGTCACCGGACTCCTAGTCGGGTCTATGTCGGTGTCGTTGTGCTCACGACCAAGGTGCTCGGTGCCTCTTCACCTGTGGCGGTAGCGGCGTCGACGCTCGTCGCGGTAGGTCTGTTCAACCCGTTCCGGCATCGTGTGCAGACGATCGTAGACCCGCCGCTTCAACGGGGCTCGATACGACTCGGATACCCTGGTTTCGGCCTTCGCGACTCGTCTTCGCGATCATGTCGACTTCGATGCCGTCTGCCCCGACCTGGTGGAAGTCGTCAAGCAGGCGGCCGAGCCGGGCGACGCGTCGTTGTGAATCAAGCGACCAGACTGATCGGGAGTTAGCCGGTCCCCGTCTTTCAAATGGCGCGCCATTAGCCTTCGCATATGACCGAAAATGTGAAGTACAGCCACGTCCTCCACCCGCGCACCAAAGCGGTTCTGAGCGGCGAAGCGGCTCCCCCGATGAAAGTCGCCGATCACAGGCTCAAGGGCAAGACCGGTTTCGCCGCGGTGAACGCCAAGATCGGATTGATGATCACGCTCGGCGTCGGCACGATGATCTGTGCGTACATCTTTGCGATCATCGCGCTCATCAGCTTGCCGTCCGCGATCACCAGCCACAACCTGACGATCATCATCGCTTGGATCTCGTCCAACTTCCTGCAGTTGGTGCTCTTGCCCATCATCATCGTGGGCCAGAACATTCAGGCGGCTGCATCCGACAAGCGTGCCGAGGACACCTACAAGGACGCGGAGGCTGTGTTGCATGAGGCCGTCGAGATCCAAAAGCACCTTCAGTCGCAGGACACCGCTCTCTCGGAGCTCGTGGAGGGATTGAATGCGCTGCGGCCATCCGCCTGAGAGCGTTTGAGCGGCGCACGTCAGGCTGTGTCGTCGCGCGGCGCCGGGTGGTCGCCTCGCCGGGTCGCGCGGCGCCGAGGTGGCGTGGCGTACGGCGGGGGCCGGGACGGACGGGTCGCGTGGCAGCCGGTGTGACCGGTCTGCCGGCGTGACGCTCTAACGTTTGACCCGTGGGTATCCAGGGTCGGCTCATCGCGATCGAGGGCGGCGAAGGCGCCGGAAAGTCCACGCAGTCGGCCTTGCTCGCCGAAGCGATCGGCGCCGAGCTGAGCCGTGAGCCGGGCGGGAGCGCGATCGGCGAGCGCATTCGCGACTTGCTCCTCGACCCTGGGCTCGGCAGCCTCGCGCCGAGGGCGGAGCTCCACCTCATGCTCGCCGCTCGTGCACAACACCTGACCACCCGGATCGAACCGGCACTCTCCGCCGGCCGGCACGTCGTGGTCGACCGGTTCGCAGGCTCGACGATTGCCTACCAGGGTTATGGGCGTGGCCTGCCGATCGACGAAGTGCGCGAGGCGTGCGATCTCGCAGCCGCAGGAAGATGGCCGGACCTCTCCGTGCTCTTGGACCTCCCGTCCGAGGTCGCCGACCGTCGCCGAGCTGCGCAGCAGGCACAGGTGCCTGGTGTGGGTCCGGACAGGATCGAGGCCGAAAAGCCCGGGTTTCACTTGAGAGTCATCGAGGGTTTCCGCAAGCTCGCTGCGGACGACGCGGAGCACTGGTCCGTCGTAGAGGCGTCTGCGTCCGCGCCCGAGGTGGCCGCCGAGGTGCTCCAACTCGTTCGATCCCGTCTCGGTATCCAAGGCCCCTCGTGACCGCGGTCGAGGGCTCGACCCACGCTCGAGTGCTCGACCGTGTGAAGGGTCAGCCAGGAGCCATCCGCCTTCTGCGTGGATCACTGCAGGCGCCCGTGCACGCGTACCTCTTCGTCGGCCCGCCCGGCACTGGGCGCCGTGATGCCTCTGTCGCGTTCGGCGCTGCTCTCCTTTGCCCGAGTGGTGGGTGTGGTGAATGCGTCTCGTGCCAGGAGGCCCTTGCGGGTCGGCACCCGGATCTCGAGGTAATCGAGCGTGCCGGCGCCTCGATCCTGGTGGATCAGGCGCGCGAGGTCGCCCGCATGGCGCTGCGCACGCCGAGGGCCGCGCGGTTCCAGGTCCTCGTCCTCGTCGATTTCGACCTTGTCGACAAGGCCGCTCCGGCGCTGCTCAAGACGATTGAGGAACCGCCGGACACGACCGTGATCATTCTCATCGCTGAGTCGATTCCCCGTCCCTTCGTCACGATCGCCAGCAGATGTCTCCAGGTCCAGTTCGAGCCACTCGCCGACGAAGCGATCGTCGAGGTTCTAGTCGCAGAGGGCGCCGATGTAGCAACGGCCACGTCTGCCGCAGAGGCCGCGGGCGGACGCCTGGACCGGGCGAGGCTCTTGGCGCGCGATTCGGGTTTTGCCGCCCGGCTGCACCGATGGAGAACGGTGCCGAGCCGGCTGGACGGAACCGGATCGAGGGTTGCTGAGCTTGCCGAAGAGCTGCTCGCTTCGGCAGCTGAGCCGCTCGAAGTGGTGCGTGAGCGACAAGCAGAGGAACTGGCTGTCCTTCAAGAGGCGGCAGAGCAGCGAGGCGAGAGGGCCATTGCCCGCCGCGGCGCGGTCGAAGACCGTCACCGGAGAGAACAACGCCGAGTACGCACTGACGAGCTCCGCGCCGGGCTTTCGGCGCTGGAGTCCGTTTACCGGGAGCGCCTCACCGAACCGGAGGTATCGCCGCAGCGCGTGAGGACCGCCCTTGTGGCGATCGCGGCCATCGACGAGGCTGCCACGCGCCTTACCCGCAACGTCAACGAAACGATGCTCTTGCAGTGGCTCCTCTTGCGTCTCGACACCTGAGCTCGGTCTGGGGACGCCGGATGTTCGCTTGAGGGTCGTCTCGTCGGTCCCTACTTGAGGTGCAGCCCACCGTCGATGATCGTGATGGTCCCGGTCTGGTGGCGAGACTGCGCCAGACCGATCACGGCCTCTGCGATTTCCTCGGGCGTTGCGCTTCGCGCGAGAGGCGCCATCTTCTGGACGAAGGCGCGTTCGAGCTCCCACTCGGCAGTCCAGGGTGTGTCGACAAGTCCTGGCGCGACTGCGTTCACACGGATCTCTGGCCCGAGGACATTCGCCAGGAGCAACGTCATGTGATTGAGCGCCGCCTTCGAGACGGCATAGGGGATCGACGAGCCGGTCGGTCGCACACCTGCGAGGGACGAAACGATGACGATGCAACCGTCGCCCGACTCGCGCAAGTGCGGAACCGCCGCGGCCGTGACATTCCAGGTGCCGATCACGTTCACCGACAGGATCTCGTGCCAGACGTCAGCGGTGACCGCGTCCAGGTCGCGGTGAGGGATCTTCACGGTCGTCCCGGCGTTGTTGACGAGGATGTCGAGGCGTCCGAAGCGCTCGATGGCGGTCGCGACCAGACGCCGCGCGTCGGCTTCGTTGCCGATGTCGGCCTGGACGTAGCACGCGCTCTCCAATTGGGAGGCGAGCGCCTCGCCTGCTTGGACCGAACGGAAGGAGTTCACTACGACGGTCGCGCCCGCCTCGTCCAGCGCCCGGGCCGTTGCGGCGCCTATGCCGCTCGCTGAGCCTGTGACGAGGGCGACCTTTCCTGCAAGCCGTCCGGTCATTGCCAGAGCATCGCGCACAGAGTGACGATGTTGCCTCGTGGTTCAACTCGGTGAGCCGATTGGCGGCCGCGCGCGGTGCCTCAGCCGGGCTGCCTAGTCGCTGCCTCAGCCGCGCTGCCTAGTCGCTCTGCCCGGTTGCTGCCTAGTCGCTCTGCCCGGTTGCTGCCTCAGCGCTGCCTCAGCGCTTCGGGCGGACTTCGTAGCGCCTCTGGGTGAGCACTGGCAGAGCCGCGCGGACGGCTCGGACTCGCTCGGCTGAGATCTCGGCCGCTGCCACGCCGTCGGACTCCCCGAGGCCCGCGAGCACGATTCCCATCGGATCCAGCACGACGCTGCGGCCGCAGTAGGAAGGTGGTGGCTGTGCAGCGGCCAGTAGATAGGAGGTGTTCTCGATGGCCCGCGCCCGGCACATCGTCATCCAGTGCTCTTCCTTGAGCGGTCCGGCAACCCAGGCAGATGGAACGGCGAATACGCTGACTCCCCTGTCTGCCAGAGCGCGGAACAGCTCTGGGAAACGCAGGTCGTAGCAGGTCACGACGCCCACCACGAGCTCGCCGAGCGGCAGCACGAGAAGCTCGTCCCCGTCGATTGGCCCTGGAACGAGTGCTTCAGATTCCTTCCGGCCGAGGGCGTCGTAGAGGTGAAGCTTCCGGTACCGCCCCAGGAGTCCGGCTCGCCCGACGGCTACGACCGTGTTGTGGACCCGCTGTTCGCCGGGCACATCTTCGAACATCCCGGCGATGGCGGTCACGCCGAGTGCTGAAGCCTCGTCCGCGAGGGCCGTTACGAAAGCCCCGTCGAGTTTCTCGGCTACGTCGGCCAGCTCAGCAGCGGGCCGGTCGAGAGGGTACATCGCAGCCTCCGGCAAGACGACGAGCTCGGCACCGCCGTGAGCGGCGGCGCGCAACAGTTCGAGGGCTCGCTCGCGATTGGCGAGCGCGTCGGGTTCAGACGCGAACTGGGCGACGGCGACTCTCACGAGGCGACCTTGCGGTTTGTGGCTGCAAAAGGCGTGTTCGCAAAACGTGGTCCCGCTTTGCCCACATGACTCCCCACCTCACGTCCAACTAGCCGGCAAGCGAGACGGGCGGCCTCGATGAGGCGGTCGAGGTCGAGGCCGGTCCGTATCCCCATCCCCTCGAGCCCGTAGGCGAGGTCTTCGAGTGCGAGATTGCCCGAAGCGCCCGGAGCAAACGGGCAACCGCCGAGGCCCCCTACCGCGCCGTCCACGCGGATGGCGCCGGCTTCGAACGCAGCTAGGGCATTGGCGATCGCGAGCCCCCTCGTATCGTGCAGGTGAATCCCGATCGGCACGTCGCCGGCTCGCCGAACCGCTTCGGCAACGAGGGAGCGCACCTCCGTGGGCACCGCGGTGCCGATCGTGTCGGCGAGGCCGATACCTGCCACGCCGGCTCCGAGCACGCGGTCAACTGTCGTAAGGACCTGACCGGACGGGACCGGACCTGAGAACGGGCAGCCGAAGGAGGTGGAGAGTGTCACCTCGACCTTCGCGCCCCGTGTCCGCGCCAGCGAGACCAGATCGTCGAGCTCGCGGAGCGCCTGGTCGGTCGTGCGACCAGCATTCTCGAGGCTGTGGCGTTCGGAGACGGATACGACGAACTGAAGGTTCTGAAGTCCGGCGGCTAGGGCCCGCTCGGCGCCCTGAGGGTTCAAAACGAGGGCCCATCGCACGGGGTCAGAACTGCTCACAGATCCACCGGTTCTTGCCGCGAGCGTCTCCGCGTCGGCCATTGCCGGGACCCGGTCCGGACGTACGAACGATGCGAGCTCGAGTTCGCGGACGCCTGCCAGCACGAGTGCCTCGTAGATGGCGAGCTTGTCGTCGGTCGAGATCGGGGACTCGTCCTGGAGGCCGTCGCGAAGCGTGACGTCGCGAAGCGTGATGTCGCGAAGCAATGAGGCTCTCGCCGTGCTCATCGCTGGGCTCCTGTGCTCATCGCTGGGCTCCTGTGCTCATCGCTGGGCTCCTGTGCTCATCGCTGGGCT
>Ga0209415_10001493_pt1 | contig 44929 bp, 42 predicted proteins | sample PeaSoiSIISIP2007_FD_187696 | JGI IMG/M metagenome (GOLD analysis project Ga0209415, IMG submission 187696) | Peat soil microbial communities from Weissenstadt, Germany - SII-SIP-2007 (SPAdes) (version 2) | ecosystem: Environmental > Terrestrial > Soil > Wetlands > Peat | place: Germany... | reverse complement strand
TGGTATCGACAGCAACCGGCTTGTGAAAATTTACGGGCAAATTGTCCCATTGCCTCGCAACGAGCAGCCAGGATCCGTTTCGCTTGACATAAGTCTCCGTTTGGCGCTGTTCACTGATGATGTCGGCATCCGTAAACTGTTCGTGTATAGTCACCCGAAAGTTGATAACCGCTGTTGTGCCATACACATGGATGACGTAGTCGCGTGGGTTAACAGAGTGGTCGTAGTCGAGGGGCAGCTTCCCAACGTGTTCTATATATTCGGCCTTCGTATGGAGTACCCCGTCATCGTCGCTGAAGATGCAATCATCCGCGACGAAGCGTGACCAAGCGGCCATGTCCCGCTTGAGTGCTGTCTCCCTCACTACCTTGCGGACATCGAGCACTTCCTGTTGGGCGGGGGAAAACTTCGGCTGATCTTGAGCATGAAGGGTGATGCAGGACATGCCGAGCGCAAGCGCGATGCAGATGAAACAGCCCATGTTTTTCCTCCGTGAATGAAAGTGTGGAACGGCCCATCCAGGCGGTATTCTACTCCAACCCAATGCCTGACAAGTGAGGTGGTTTGGTTGTGGCTTTAATTCAAAATATCGATATTATAGTGGGATTTAATTCATGGTCGAGGATGGTCCTGATGAAAATGAATGAGTTGTGGCGTTCGCGGAGCCGAGCTTCCGCGACGATAGGTGTTTCTCTGCTTGTTGGAATTGTTGCCATAGGCCTCGCTTACGCCACGACGGTGTATGCCCAGCACCGCATGCCGGGGCAGCCCGTTAAGGAAGACCGGAACCATCCCTGGATGAACGCCAGCCTCTCTCCGGACGAGCGCGCGGATATGGTGCTGAAGGAGATGACGCTCGACGAGAAGATCGATCTGGTGCACGGCATGGGTATGCCTGGATGGCCGCGCGAGGTACAGAATCCGGAGCCGGAGCTTGGTAATGGCGGAGCAGGGTTTGTGCTGGGTGTGCCGCGGCTGGGGATTCCGATCATTCAGATGAGCGACGCGGCGTATGGCGTGCGGAGCAGCGCGGACAATGGGCGATATTCGACGGCAATGCCTTCGAACGTGGGTGCTGCGGCTAGCTGGGATCCCGAAGCGGCATGCGCGTTCGGAACCGTGATCGGGAAAGAGTTGCGCGCGCAGGGATACAACATGACGCTGGGCGGTGGCGTGAATCTGACTCGCGAGCCCAGAAACGGCAGAACGTTTGAGTATATGGGCGAAGACCCAGTGCTGGCGGGAACGCTGGTCGGAAACTTGATGAAGTGCGAACAGGCGCAGAACGTGATCGGGGATATCAAACATTACGCGGTGAACGACCAGGAAAACGGGCGAAACGAAGTCGGCGTAATCATCAGCAAGCGGGCCATGCGGGAGAGCGATCTGCTGGCGTTTGAAATCGGAGTGGGGATAGCGCAGCCGGGCGCGGTGATGTGCTCGTACAACGCAGTGAATGGAGATTTTGGCTGCGAGAATAAGTATTTGCTGACAGATGTGCTGAAGAAAGAGTGGGGATTCAAGGGATTTGTTGTTTCCGATTGGGGCGGTACGCACAGCACGCTGAAGGCCTCGGCGGCGGGTTTGGACAACGAGGAACCGCTCGATGAGTTTTTTGGAGCGAAACTGAAGGCGGCGGTCGAGGCAGGAAAGGTTTCGAAAGAGGAGCTCGACGACCATGTGCGGCGCATCCTGCGTGCGGAGTTTGCATGCGGAATCATTGATCATCCGGCGCAGAAGGCCGTGGCGGACGTCGAGGGAGACCTGGCGGCGGCTCAAAAGGTGGAGGAAGGGAGCGCGGTGCTTTTGAAGAATGCCGCGGGGTTGCTGCCGCTGAAACGCGATGCGGTGAAGTCGATCGCGGTGATCGGGCCGCATGCAAATGAAGGGATGATGTCGGGGAGCGGATCAGCGCAGGTGGACGCGCCGGGGAGGCCGCCGGCGGGATGGATGGCGCAGGTGTGGTTTCCGCCGTCACCCGTGCCTGTGCTGCAAGCTAAATTCCCGGGGGCGAAGGTGCAGTTTGATTCGGGGGCGAACCTGGAGAGTGCGGCGACTCTGGCTAAGAATTCGGACATCGCGATCGTGTTCGCGTATCAATGGGAAAGCGAAGGAATGGATCTCGAGAATTTGTCGCTGCCCGTGAAGCAGGACGACATCATCGCGGCCGTAGCAGCGGCAAATCCGAAAACGATTGTGGTGCTGGAAACGGGCACAGCGGTGACGATGCCGTGGATTGATAAGGTGGGCGCGGTCCTGGAGGCATGGTACGCGGGGAGCAGAGGCGCGGAGGCGGTCGCGAATATTTTAGATGGCGAAGTGAATCCCAGCGCGAAGCTCCCGATGACCTTCCCCAAGAGCGAGGCGGATTTGCCACATCCGAATCTGACGAAGCCAGGTCCGGGACAGACGGGTGAAGCGGCAGTGATGAAAACAGGCGAGGCTCAGCCCACGTTTACGGTGCGCTATGACGAAGGATTGAAGGTCGGCTACAAGTGGTATGACGCGGAGAAGAAGCCGGTTTTGTTTCCTTTTGGACATGGACTTTCCTATACGACGTTTGTCTATTCGGGATTGAGAGTGACGGCGGGAAAAGAAACCACTGTCAACTTTTCCGTGAAGAACACAGGAAAGCGTGAAGGATTGGAGATTGCCGAGGTGTACGCTTCGCTGCCAGCCAGTGCCGGAGAACCGCCAAAGCGGCTTGTGGGCTGGAGCAAAGTCTGGTTGAAGGCGGGTGAAAGCAAAGAAGTGTCTGTAAGCGTGGATGCCAAATACCTGTCGATTTACGACGAGGCTGCCGGCGGGTGGAAGTTAGTACCGGGCAGCTACACGTTTCTGGTGGGCGGGTCGTCGCAGGAATTGCCGCTAAACTCTAAGGCCGAGCTGAAATAGAAAAGAAGACTGCCGCGGTGGAAGTCCGGGGCCGTAGTGTGCGCGGACGATCGGTTTAACGAAAAACTAAGACAATCCATGCTAAAACTCGGAGGCACTAACGCGGTGGGAATTCTGCATCCCAGCCGGGAAAAGAGCCTTCACATGATCAGCCAGACTTCGAGCCGCGGTCGAGCACCTGCAAGCAAACTTTCGATAGGCTGCGCGTTGGGAATATCTCTTGGACTGCTGGCGTGGTGTCCCGTGGGGCGTGCGCAGGCTGGCAACCAGGCGCCAGCATCGGCTGAAGAGGTGAAGCAGTTGCGCGAAGTCGTGCAGAGCCTGCTGACGCGTGTGACGCAACTGGAAAACGAGTTGAAACAGCGGCCGCCTGCTGCCGACGCGAGACTCGAGCCAGCAGCGGCACTCTCGAACGGTGGGCCATCGAACGCTCCATCTTCCACGTATGCAGCACCCGTGTCAGAGGCCGAGCCGACGGCGGCTCTAAAGGTAGCTGCGCCCGAGCAAAGCGCCTCGCTGGAAGCTCCCAAAGAGCAGAGCAATGCCGTGGACCGCGCGATTCTCGATTACTTGCATGGAGCCACTTTGAATTTCGCGCTCGATGAATATTATTCCTACAATTTCAATAAGCCCGTAGGCCGCGTGAACGCGCTTCGCGCCTACGACGTTTTGAGCAACAACATCAGTTTGAATCAGGCCGACGTTGTCTTCGAACGCGCGCCCAATGTGGATTCCGGCCAACGCTTTGGCGTGCGCGTTGATTTGCAATTTGGGCAGGCCACCGACACTTTGCAGGGAAATCCTCTGAACGAGCCTCGCCCCGATATTTATCGAAACATTTTTCAGGCTTACGGAACGTACGTAGCGCCGATCGGCAACGGTTTGACGATCGACGTGGGCAAATGGGGAAGCTCGATCGGCATCGAAGGAAACTACACAAAAGACCAGATGAATTATTCGCGCGCGTATTGGTTCAACTTTTTGCCGTTCTATCACATGGGCGTGCGCGCCGCCTACAAAGTGAATGATGAACTCACTCTGAACTACTGGATCGTGAATGGCACGAACCAGGCGGAAGCCACGAACGGTTTCAAAGATGAGTTGTTCGGCTTCACCGCCACGCCAACGAAAAAAGTCACGTGGAATGTGAACTACTACCTCGGCCAGGAACATCCCGACCGGATGGCCGTAGCGTCGGACGGGAGTCCAATACCGGTGCAGCCTGGACTGACGTTTCAGGCGATTACTCCTGCGCCCAACGGCAAGCTGCATATCTTCGATACCTACGTAAGCTGGCAGGCCGCGCCGAAACTGACGATCGCGCTGGAGGGCGATTACGTGATTCAACGGCTCTGGAAGAACACGAACACGGCGCTGGGCCAATCTTCGGCGCCCTCACACACGATTGGAGGGGCGGGCTACGCGAAATATCAATTTTCGCCAAAGTTTGCCGTCGCGGGCCGCGTTGAATATCTCTCGGATCGTGGCGGCTTGTTCAGCGGGATCACGCAAGCGTTGAAAGAGACTACCGCGACGTTCGACTACAAACTCACCGAAGGATTCTTGATGCGCTACGAGTGGCGGCGCGACTTCTCAAACCAGCCGTCATTTTTTACTGACAAGAACGGCGTACTGAGCAAGGAGCAGCAGACGGCGAGCGTGGGCGTTGTCTGGTGGGTGGGACGAAAGGAAGGAGCCTGGTAGCTGCGACTTGGCGACGCGAACGCGCTAAACGGCTGGCCCAGGGCGAGGAACGCGATGATGATCGAACCACCACGCCCAGGCCAAGAGTACGAATATGGCGATGATCCCGGTCCCAATGATGTCGGAAACGCTTGCGGGAGCGGTGGCAAACCGGTCGCCGATGAACAGAATGAGCAGCACCAGCACGTAAGTGACGAAAGCGTAGGTGCCGATGCGGTCGCGCGGCCGGGTGGCGCGATCGTAGAGCCAAGCTCCGGCGAGAAGCATAACAATCTCAACAGTCATCGTTGCGGCGACATTGTTCCACAAGCCGAGGCCGAGACGCGGCCCACCGCCAGGATAGAGCGGCATATCCGGGCGATGCGTGATCCAGTCCAGAACCCAATGGCTGAGAACACCGATCCAAATAGCGATCGTGCCAACACGATAATGCGTGACCAGCTGATAGATAAAAGCAAAAGCCGAGGCCCAAACCACCGTCATCAAAAGGCTGTGCGACCACGGGAAATCGTAGAGATCGAACGGATTGTAGCGCGTAATGCCCGGGACAATGCGAACATGCTCCCAACCTAGCAGCAAGAAGAACGGCCAGAGAATATCGCAGAACAATGGAGCCGCCAGGAGCACTGACATCGATGTGCGCGGAGCAAATTTTTTGGCTGCAAAGCCCACAGCGAAGTGTCCGATAAACATGGATTAGAGGCTCTTCAGGAGTTTGTAAAGTTCGTTGGCGGCGTCGAAGTCCGCTTCCAGGTCGCGAGAGGCGAGGCGTTCGCGCAAATCATCAAGGCGGCGCGCGAAGAGGTCGAGCGCGGCGGACAGAACTTCCTTATTGGTGAGAACGATATCGCGCCAAGTCGCGTAAGGGCTGCCAGCGAGCCGCAGCGAATCGCGCAGGCCGGGGCCAGCCAGCGTGATGGGCAAACCGTTCTCGTCGAGATGATCATAAAGAAAAGAGCCGAGAGCGACGGCAGCGAGTTGCGGAAGATGAGAGGCCAGTCCCACGGCATAGTCATGCTGCTGCGCCCCCAGCCAGAGGGGCCGCGCGCCGATTTTCTTTAGAATTTTTAGGAAAGCAGCGACGCGGTGATCCTCTTGATCAGAAGACGCGCCGATGAGAGCGTAGGTATTGTTGCGGAAGAGCTCGGCATCAGCAGACGCGATTCCAGAAAGCTCCTTGCCCGCCATCGGATGCCCGCCGAGGAACAGTTTTCCTGAATCCTCCGGAAAATGATCGACCGCCTCCGCGATGATGCGGACTTTCGTGCTGCACGCGTCTGTAATGAGAGCGTTGCGCCCAGCGAGACGTACAACTTCGGGAAGAAGGTCGAGAGTTGCGCCGATCGGAAGCGCTATGTAAATCAGATCAGCGTCTTCGAGGGCGGGAACGAGGTCGCCAGAGAATCCAGCATCAATCGCCCCCAGCGATTGCGCTTCGCGGACAACCTCGGCACGGTCCCAACCAGTGATGTGCATGTCCGTGGTGTACTTGCGCAGAGCAAGCGCGAACGATCCTCCGATCAGACCGGTGCCGAGAATAGCTACGCGGTTGATGACGTGGGTAGAGGCCATGAATCAAGCCATGCGGCGGCCGATAGCTGGCGCGATGATGCGGAGCTCCGCCATGAGTTGAGTGAAGTCGTTGGGATGAAGCGATTGCGCGCCATCGGAAAGCGCATGATCCGGATCGTTGTGCACTTCGATGAGCAAGCCGTCGGCGCCGGCAGCGACAGCGGCGCGCGCCATGGGCGGAACTTTGTCGCGGCGGCCTGTACCGTGCGAAGGGTCGGCAAGCATCGGCAAGTGCGAAAGTTTCTTGATGACGGGGATGGCAGCGATGTCCAGCGTGTTGCGCGTATACGTCTCAAACGTGCGGATGCCGCGCTCGCAAAGAATGACGTTGTAGTTGCCGCCGGCCAGGATGTATTCGGCGCTCATGAGGAGTTCCTCCATGGTGGCGGAGAGTCCGCGCTTAAGAAGGACGGGTTTGCGGACCTCGCCGAGGGCGCGGAGCAGATAATAATTCTGCATGTTGCGCGCGCCGATCTGAAAGATATCCACGTACTGCGACATCATCTGAATTTGCGACGCGTCCATCACTTCGCTGATGGTGAAGAGGCCGAATTTGTCCGCGGCTTCGCGCATAAGTTTAAGGCCCGGCTCCCCCATGCCCTGGAAGGCGTACGGCGAAGTGCGTGGCTTGAACGCACCCGCGCGCAGAATCTGCGCTCCAGCTTTGGCGACGCTTTCCGCGACGGAAAGGATTTGCTCGCGCGATTCAACCGAGCACGGCCCGGCGGCGACGACCACTTCATTGCCCCCGATTTTTACGCCACGCCCCAAATCGACGATGGTGCCTTCGGGCTTGAACTGCCGGCTGGCGAGCTTGAACGGCTGCGTGATGCGCATGACTTCGCGCACGCCCTCGAGCAGCTCGAAATCGCGGTGATCGAAATCGCGATGGACGCCGACCGCACCAAGCACGGTGTGCGATTCACCCGTCGAGCGATGAACGTTGAATCCTGAAGCGACGAGGCGATCGATCACATGTTGGATTTGCGCGTCGTTCGCGCCTTCTTGCATAACGATGACCATGATTAGTCCTGATTCCCTTTCGATTGCAGCGAATTCTCGATGCGAAAACGCCGTCCTGAATCCCGACCCCTTCAAAGCAAATGCAGAGCTGCCCGTAACAACTATGACTTCGCAAACCCTCCGTTAATTCCCTTCCTTCGTGCCTTTCTTGCCAGAGCCGTCCGAATGCATGGCGTCCCGTTCGGCGGCGCGCGCCTCGTCAATGATGCGCTCGAACAGGCGGCGAATGGCGGCATCCGTCAGCGGGCCGGGATTACTGCGCTCCGCGTTGGCCAACACTTCATTTTCGCGATCCGGTTGATAGAGCGGGATATTCGCCTCCTGCTTTAGCTTTCCAATTTCCAAAGCGCAGCGCGAACGCTCATTGAGCAGCTCGACGAGTTTCTTGTCGATCTCATCGATGCGGCGCCGCCAATCGCTGAGGCTCATGGCGCAACCTCGCGCCGCGAGAGGCCGTGGCGAGCGGCTTCCTTCAGCGAACGAATGCGCGCGGCGAGCGCGGCCGCCGCTGCATCGATGTTTGCGGCCGTGGGATTCGCGGCGGCGGCCTTTTCGATTTCTGAGACGAGCGCGGACCCGACCACCGCGGCATCGGCCAGCCCGCCAAGAACGGAGACGTGGCCAGGCAGCGAGATGCCGAAACCTACGGCGATGGGCAGTTCCGTGACTTTGCGTGCGCGGCGGAGAAGCGCTGGGAGTTCGTCGGGCAGAGCGTCCTTCGCCCCTGTGACGCCTGTGCGGGAAATGAGATAGAGAAAACCGGACGACACACCGGCGATTTTCGCTAAGCGCTCGTCCGTGGACGTGGGAGCGCCAAGAAAAATCGTATCGAGATGATGGGCAGCCAGCACGCGTCGATAGTCATCCGATTCTTCGGGCGTGAGATCGGTGATCAGGACACCGTCAGCACCGGCAGCCGCGGCGTCAGTTGCAAATTTCTCGAGCCCCATCTGAAGCACGGGATTGTAGTAGCCGAAAAGTACAATGGGTACTTCACTGGATTTGCGGATTTGGCGGACCAGCCCGATAACTTGGCCAAGCGTTGTGCCGCATTTTAACGCCCGCTCGGAAGCGCGCTGAATCGTGGGCCCATCCGCCAGAGGATCGCTAAAAGGAATGCCGAGTTCGATGACGTCGGTGCCGGCTTCCGCAAGGGCCAGAACAAATTTCAGCGTGGCATCGAGAGAAGGATCGCCTGCGGTGATGTACGCAACGATGCCCAACTCGCCGGATTCGTGGAGCGCGGCAAATCGCCTGGAAATACGTGTCGAATTGGAGGTCGCCAAGGGCATTGTTTTTCAACAAAGATTAGAGCAGGCGGGAATACGTGTCCATGTCTTTGTCGCCACGGCCAGAGAGGTTGAGGATGACCAGGTCGTCGGCGGACATTTTGGCTGCGCGCTCGATGAGGCCGGCAATGGCGTGCGCGGATTCGAGCGCCGGGATGATGCCTTCGATGCGCGAGAGAAGGCGCGCTGCATCGAGCGCTGCAGAATCGGAGACCGCCGAATACTCGGCGCGCCCCTCATCCGCCAGCCAGGCGTGCTCCGGGCCAATGGCGGGATAATCAAGTCCGGCGGAAATGGAATGCGTCGTGGCAATCTGACCGTCTTCGGTTTGCAGAATGTACGTGTAGGTCCCTTGCAAAACGCCAGGCCGCGCGCCGGTGAATCCTTGATGCGCAGCGAGACGCGCCGCGTGTTCGCCAAGCTGGCCGCCGAGGCCGCCGGCTTCGATGCCTACCATTTTCACGGACGCATCGCGCAAGAATTGATGGAAAAGGCCAATCGCGTTCGATCCGCCCCCGACACAAGCGAAAAGATGCGTAGGCAAACGCTTTTCTGCGGCGAGAATCTGCTCGCGCGCCTCGCGCCCGATGACCGACTGAAAATCGCGCACCATCGTCGGATACGGATGCGCGCCGAGCACCGAACCGAGCAGATAGTGCGTGTTGCGAACGTTGGTAACCCAGTCCCGCATGGCCTCGTTGATCGCATCTTTCAACGTGCGGCTGCCGGAATCCACTCCCACCACTTGCGCACCAAGCATGCGCATGCGCGAAACGTTGAGCGCCTGCCGCGCCATATCTTCCGTGCCCATATAGACGACGCATTCGAGCCCGAGGTGCGCTGCGACCGTGGCTGAGGCGACGCCGTGTTGCCCAGCACCCGTCTCAGCGATAATGCGCGGCTTGCCCATCTTCACGGCAAGTAAGCCTTGCCCAATCGCGTTATTGATCTTGTGCGCGCCCGTATGCAGCAAATCTTCACGCTTTAGATAAATGCGTGGCCCGCCGAGATGTGACGTGAGCCGCGAAGCAAATTGCAGAGGGGTCGGGCGACCGGCAAAATTTTTCAGTAGGTCCGCGAACTCAGCTCGAAACTTCGCATCGGTTTTTACGGCTTCATACGCGCGCTCAAGCTCGAACAGCGGCACCATCAACGTTTCAGGAACGTACCGGCCGCCGTAGGGTCCGAAACGTCCGGGAGCGAAAGTCGCGGAGGAAATTGTCGATCTCATGGCGAGGGATGTCCTGTCTGTGGCGCGTTCAACTGCTCTTCGGCGCGGCGAACCTCGTCGATAAATTCCTTCATCCGCGCGTGATCCTTCCTGCCGGGCTTCGATTCGACGCCGCTCGCGACATCCACCGCATAAGGACGCACGCTGCGGATCGCCGCTCCGACGTTTTCCGGTGTTAAACCACCAGCTAAAATGATACGGTGCGCGACCGCGGCCCGCCGGGCGACATTCCAATCCGCACTGGCGCCTGTGCCACCAAATTGGCCCGCTCGAGAACCATCGATCAGGAAAGCAAACGCATCGTGATATTTATCCAGTGTCGAGAGAGGAAAATCCGCCGCGACGCGGAACGCCTTCATCACCGGAACCGTGCGGCTCACTTCGGAAACGATTGCCGGCGGTTCGTCGCCGTGAAGCTGAGCGGCGGTAAATCGCACGAAAGCGTGAAGCGAATTGATTTCAGCGGGATTGGCGTTCACGAACAGCCCAACTGCCTGGATTCCTTGCGGCAGCTTCGCACGTATCGTGGCAGCTTCGACCGTCGAAACACGTCGTAGACTCTTCTCATAAAAATTGAAACCAAGCATGTTCGCGCCCGCATCGCAGGCGGCTTTGGCGTCCGGCCAGTTGGTGATGCCGCAAATCTTAATGAGGATCATCGTGGTTTTAAACCGGCAACTCCGGTCCGCCGAGAAGAGTGCCCAGTGCCGCCGCCGGATCGGACGCGAGCATCAGACTTTCGCCGATCAGGAATGCGTCGAAGCCCGCTGCACGTAGTTTAACGAGGTCGTCGTTCGTGCGCAGGCCGGACTCGCTGACAGCGATACACGCCTCGGGAATCCGCTCGATCAACTCAAAAGAAGTCTCGACGCGCACATCCAAGGTCTTCAGATCGCGATTGTTGACGCCCACGATGCGCGCACCAGCCGCAAGTGCGCGGTCGAGCTCGGCGGCGGTATGCACCTCAACGAGCGGCTCCATCCCAATCTCGCGGCCAAGCGAGATCAGCTCGCGCAAAAGTTCATCGCTGAGCGCGGCCACAATCAACAAAAAACTGTCCGCGTCATTCGCGCGCGTTTCCCAGACCTGCCAGGGATCAAAGATGAAGTCCTTTCGAAACACTGGAATTTTTACGGCGTTCCGCGCGTCGCGGAGATTCTTCAGCGAACCACGAAAAAATTCGCTCTCGGTTAGCACGGAAAGCACAGCCGCTCCCGCCGCTTCGAGCGTCTGCCCTAATTCCACCGGATGAAATGGCTCGCGAAGAATGCCTTTCGAGGGCGATGCAGGCTTCAGCTCTGCGATAATGTTCAGGGAATCGCGTGCAAGTGCCGCGGGGAAATCGCGCAGCGGCGTCGCCGCCTTGACGCCATAGCGCAGCGCCGCTTCCGGAAGGACGCGTTTGCGGTGGTCAACTTCCAAACGACGCGCGTCCAGAATGCGGTCGAGCACCGTTCCACTGTCGGCGTGAGCGTTCATAGCCATCGCTTTGTATGCTAGAGGCGTAAGCTAGTAGTGTCAATTGCAGGTCAGCAAAGCCACTGGGAGAAGGAATGGGATACCGAGAAGAATATGGGCCTCTACTCGAAGAAATAGCGAAGGAAGCCGATGCCATCGCCATGCGTTTTTTCCGCGCCGATGAAATCCGTATCGACCGAAAGGACGACGGCTCCGCCGTGACGCAAGCCGACCGCGGCGTCGAAGAAATGGCGCGCGCCAAAGTTGAGGCAAGTGGCTTGGCTATGGACGTCCTCGGTGAAGAAATGGGCGGCGACAACGCCAAGGGTCCTGCGACCACAGGCCGCGCGCGTCTAATCATCGATCCCATCGATGGCACAGAAGAGTTCTCGCGCGGCATCGCCACGTTCGGGACGCTCCTCGGAATCGAGCGCGACGGCGAAATCGTCGCTGGAATGGCAAGCGCTCCCGCGCTGGGCGCTCGATGGTGGGCCTATCGCGGCGAAGGAGCTTGGCGAAACGGCAAGAAAATCCGCGTTTCCAGCGTCGAGCAATTGAAAGACGGCATGGCCTTCACCGGCGGGACTGGCTCGAACAGAAATCGCGAGAGGATTGAAAAAATGCGCCGTCTTCTGGATGCGGCGCGCCACGGCCGCTCGCTCGGCGGATTCTGGCAGCACATGCTGGTCGCCGAAGGCGCCACCGAAGCCGCACTCGATCTTCATTCGAAAGCATGGGACTTGGCTCCGCTGGGTCTGATTGTCGAAGAAGCCGGCGGACGTGCGACGGACGTGACCGGAAAGCGCTCGATTTACAGCGGCAACATGGTCAGCACCAACGGCAAAATCCACGGCGAGGTGCTGGCGCTCTTGTGTTGAAACAGGGGAAATGGCCCGGTCGGTGCGCTATCCAACACACGACGCACAGCGCACTGGTCCGTGGCGAGGAAATATGATCAAAGTAAAGCGCACGTATGAAGTGCCGGCGAAAGCTGATGGATACCGAGTGCTAGTAGATCGACTGTGGCCGAGAGGTATGAAGAAAAAGGCCGCATACCTGGATGCATGGCTGAAGGAAGTTGCGCCGAGCGATGAGCTGCGAAAGTGGTTTGGGCATGACCCGAAGAAATGGAGCGAATTCCAGAAAAAATACCGCGTGGAGCTGGGAAAGCAGAAGGAAATGATTGCGCAACTAAAGCAAATAGAAAAGCAGAAGGGTACATTGACCTTGCTCTTTGGAGCAAAGGATCAAGAACATAACCAAGCGGTAGTACTGGCCGGCGTCTTGAAAACAAAATAGCGCTGAGGTTAGACCGAATCGTCAACTGCGAAATTTGCTCCAGTCAGGAATGGCTCTCCAAATTGGATGTTTCAGCGCGCGAGGCGAACGCTTAACTTTTAGCATAGAACTATGCGCAGAATTCGTTGGGAGAGATTGCCATGAACATCAAGGCTCAGGCCGAAAAAGCCGAGAAACTTCGCAAGCTGCATCACGGCCCGCGCATTTTGGCGCTCCCAAACGCCTGGGATGCAGTTAGCGCACGCATCCTCGAAGAACTCGGCTACCCCGCCATCGCCACCAGCAGCGCCGCCGTAGCTTTCTCCCTCGGCTATCCCGACGGCCAGCACATCTCGCGCCGCGAAATGCTGGAAGTTGTCGCGCGAATCGCCCGCGCAGTAAAAATTCCGGTCACTGCCGACATGGAGTCCGGCTATGGCAAATCGCCCGAAGAAATCGCCGAAACAACAAAACAACTCGTCGCTTCTGGGGCAGTAGGACTCAATTTTGAAGATATAACCGGCGACGACGAATCCTCGCACGTCGAGCTGGGTCTCCAGGTAAAAAAGATTCGCGCCATCCGGGATGCCTCCGCCGCGCTAGGCGTGCCGCTGGTGATCAACGCACGCACGGACGTCTATTTGATGCCGATCGGTCCTGCGGCCACGCGCTTCGACCGCACCGTCGAGCGCCTGCGCGCCTATCGCGAAGCAGGCGCAAATTGCCTCTTCGCGCCGGGCGTGGTGGATCGCGAAATTATTTCCAAGCTTGTGAAAGCCCTTGGCGCTCCTCTCAACATTCTGGTCTCGCAAAGCTGCCCTTCTCTCGACGAGCTCGAAAAAATGGGTGTAGCCCGCGCCAGCGCAGGCTCCTCCGCCATGCGCGCCGCCATGGGCGCATTTCAACGCGTCGCCAAAGATTGGCTGGCCTACGGCTCGTACGACTCCCTGCAAAAGGTCACCATTCCCTATCCCGAACTGAACCTCATGATGGCTCGCAAACTTTCCTAAAAATTTTCCGACAACCATGCCCGAACCAAGCACCTCACTCCGCGTCCTGAATCAAGAAATCATCGCCTGTCGCAAGTGCCCGCGCCTCGTTGTCTACCGCGAAAAAGTCGCCCAAGAAAAACGCCGCGCCTTCCGCGATTGGACTTATTGGGGCAGACCCGTCCCCGGTTTCGGCGATCCGAACGCGCAACTCCTCATTCTCGGGCTCGCCCCCGCCGCTCACGGCGGCAACCGCACCGGCCGCGTCTTCACCGGCGACCGTTCCGGCGATTTTCTCTTCGCAGCCCTCTACAAAGCCGGCTTCGCCAATCAACCCACTTCCGTCCGCCGCGACGACGGCCTCGAACTGAAAAACGCCTACGTCGCCGCCACCATTCGCTGTGCCCCTCCCGCCAACAAGCCGCTCCCCTCCGAAATCGCGAATTGCCGCGACTATCTCCTCCGCGAACTGGAAATCCTCCAGCCTCGCGCCGTCCTGGCCCTCGGAAAAATCGCCTGGGACGCCTACCTCGAAATCCTGAAGCAGCGCAGCGCCATCGCCTCGCGAGCCGCCTACCCGTTCGCCCACGGCGCACAAGCCCAACTCCCCGCCCCCGCGGCCCTCCTCTTCGGCGTCTACCACCCCAGCCAGCAAAACACCCAGACCGGCCGCCTCACGCCCGCCATGTACACCCAAGTCTTCCGCCGCATCCAACGCTTTCTCGCAAAATAACTTCACCGGTCCTGTCCAACCCCCGCACAGATTTCGCTTCAGTGTCGCCGATAGCCTGCACCGAGGTGCCGTAAATCTCCGACATGTCATCACTCCAACCGCACTCCCTGCCCGATCATCCTTCCAACTGCCTGTTTTTTAAGCCACTTACATTCGCCCCCAAACTGCCGAAATGGCCAGCCACCTGCATCCTCTAACCCTGGGATGGGATTCCGGAGGCAATCATGAACGCATGGACTTGGCCGCGAGCCGTATCGATGGGGGCACTGCTAATGCTGTTGCTCTTGCTCGCCAGCTGCAGACGAAGCGCGGCGCAAGAAACATCGCAAGACCAGACGCCGCAGCAATCGCAAGAAAAACCAATCCTCTCCGAAGACCGCATCGGCAAACCCGATGACCAGAAACTCGACGGCCAGAGAACCGATGCCCAGGATCTAAAACCCGCCGACGGCAAACGCCACGGACTCCCTCTAGAAACCTACGGCATCGCGCCCGGCACAAAGTTCCTCGTTTCTCTCGAAGACGACCTCGGCTCCAAAGGCACGCCCGAAAGAGCCAAGTTCAAAGTCAAAACTCTGGAGCCGCTCGAAGCTGGCAGCGGCATCTACTTGCCCTCAGGCGCCGAAATCGAAGGCCACGTAAGCCACGTCGAATCCGCGGGTGCCACAGGCCGCGGGCGCATCTGGCTGACGTTCGACGATATCCAAACCAAGTTCGGGCGTTTGCCTATCGTCGCCGAGGTCGTCAGCGTCCCCGGCGAACACAGCGTCAAAATGAAGGCCGGCCAGGAAGGGCTCATCGAAGGCCGAAGCAGTTCGCAGCAAGACGCCGCGCAAGCCGCGGCCGCCGGAGCAGCCATGGGAGCTCTCAAGGGCGTCAAAGACAAAGACAAGAAAGAAGCCGCCGAAGGCGCCGCGATGGCCGGACTCACCGCGTACCTAATCGAGAGCGGCCGCGGCCACGAGTTGGAACTACCCAAAGGTGTGAAGCTGGAATTGGAGCTGGAGCGAGTACTGTATTTGGTGAAAGAATGAAGCGCCCGCGCGCGAATGGGAGTAGTAAGGCGTGACTGGTCTTGCCAAATTGCGAATGTCCCCGAAAATCGCGCTCTTTTTGATTCTGGGGCTTTCGGGAGTTTCGTGCGCGCACGCCTCTGGTCCCCCAGGTTGGTCCGTCGATCTAAAAAAATATGGCTATCAAGAATGGCAGGAAAGGCCAGGCATATCGAACGCGTCAGCGTTGTGTTTGGCCGTCACAAGCAACGTTTTCGCCGTCGCTGTAGGCAACCCATCTAGCAAAACGGAAACCGGCAAGCAGGGCGTCCGTGTGGACGCGAACTGGGAGATCTCGCTGCTGCTTTTCGACCCGCCGACCGGGAAGTTGAACTCAAAACGTGGACCTTGGACGGGTGATATGTCCTTCGAGTTATATTCCACCTCGCAAGGAAATTTGCTCCTGCTTCTCCAGCACTTCCACCAAGCCATCGGAGATGTTGGGGAAACACTTTACCTTCTTTCTCCAACCGGCGATGAGTTGAAAAAAATCTCCCTACCTCCTTCTATTCTAAATTCCAGGCAGACTTGGAGCACGTTCCTGATTTCACCCACCGGGAGTTCAGTGCTGGTAGCGCAAGTCCTTCCGGACGGCGTGCACTATAAATTGCTGAACGCTGATACGCTCGAAATCAAATCGGAATGGACCGCCGACGCCGGCTCGAATTCGCCTAAGGTTTTGGCCATTTCCGACAAGGAATGGCTCGGGCGGAGCGTATCGAAGGCTCCGCGGACGATCGGTACCGGGGACGAAGACCCAAAATTTTTCGTGGGAGAATTTGATGGCACTTGGAGCCCGTTCCCAACATCAATTGATGTGGGCCACACCGGATACGGGCGCTTCTGGATTTCTAATCAACTTGCGTTTCTCTCGGACTCCACAATTGTGGGCTTGAATAAGAAACGAGAAATGGCAGAAGCGTCCATAACAGTGTTGGGGAGCGACGGCACAACCGTCTTCTCGCCCACCATTCCGAAGCTTGAGCCTTACACTTTCCTTTCGGGACCAGTGAACGTGAGCCAAGATGGACGTTATTTCGCCGTTGGGTTCACACACCGGCCCTGGCTCTCGCACCTGATGCTTGACGTTTGGAAACTGGACGACACTATTATGCCTGACGAAATCGAGCTCATCGTTTGGCCGTCTTCCGGACCGCTTCCAGTGGCGAAGTTCCATCCGGGAAGCGATTTGGAAGCTGGTGTTTTCTCTTTGGGCTTCGATGATCCGCCATCGCTTGTGCTCTTAGGCAGAAGCACGCTCAAGGTCGTTCGTGGTCAGCCGTTGCGATAAACTCAACCAAATGTGCCGCGCTGAGCGCAAGACTCCCCTTCCTTCAGAACAAGCGTAAGGCCACGCTCTTCCGTCAAAGAGCGGCTTGGCAATCCCACCGTCCGCTTGTTACAGTCGAAGTGTCCAGCCCGCACTAGAATCTGCGAAAATAAGACGTTCCGCGTGGGAGAGGCGTGACCGCATGGGCGATGAAGGAAGAAGCGTAGCGCGCGCAATGGAGCCGCTCGAACGCAAGGACCGCGTGTTGATCGTCGAAGACGAAGACAACGCGCGCAAAGGCTACGAGCAGTTGCTGCAACGATGGGGTTTTGATGTGCTTGGCGTAGCGACCGCGGAAGACGCGCTCGCGAAATTCGCAAGCTACCAACCCGATACGCTCATCGCCGATGTCGAGCTTCCCGGCATGAACGGCCTCGACCTCCTCAAACAACTCGGCCCCGAACTGCTGGATGTTCCCGCCGTCATCATCACCGGAAAAGGCAGCGAAGAGCGCGCCGTAGCCGCCATCGAGTCCGGCGCTTTCTGGTACATCGAAAAACCGCTGAAGGGCCCGGTTCTGCGCGCGCTTCTCGACCGCGCACTGAGCAAAGCCCGGGACGCGCGCCAGTTGGCCGTGCTGCAACGCCAGTTGCGTGAAGCAGGGCGCCTCGGCGAACTGGTTGGCGCGTCAAAGCCGATGCAGGAAGTCATGCGCATCGTCGAAATGGCCGCGCCCAGTTCCGCCTCTGTTTTAATTACCGGCGAAACAGGCTCAGGCAAAGAAATCGTCGCGCGCACCATCCACAAACTTTCCCCGCGCGCCAACGGCCCGTTTGTCCCTATCAACTGCTCCGCCATCCCCGAATCCTTGATGGAAAGCGAAATCTTCGGCCACGAGCGCGGCGCTTTCACCGGCGCGGCCGAACGCCGCATCGGGTGCTTTGAACTTGCCGATGCCGGTACGTTGCTCCTCGACGAAATCGGCGAAATGCCTGCACCCACACAAGCGAAACTTCTTCGCGTTCTGGAAGACCGCAAAGTACGCCGCCTCGGCAGCAAGAGCGAAACGCCTGTCGATGTCCGCGTTCTCGCGGCCACAAACAAAGACCCGGAAAAAGCCGTAGCCAGCGGCGAGTTGCGTCAGGATTTGTATTTCCGGCTCAACGTCTTCCACATCAATCTGCCGCCCCTCCGCGAACACAAGGACGACATCCCGCTTCTCGTCGAACACATCCTGCGCGACGTCAACGCCAAGCACGGCAAACACGTCCGCGGCATCGGCGCCGAAGTGCTCGACATTTTCATGAGCCACACCTGGCCGGGAAATATCCGCGAACTCCGCAACATACTCGAACGCGCGTCCATAATGTGCGAAAAAGAGTTGATCACCCGCGCCTGCCTGCCCGGCGAATTCGGCAAGACCTCGGCGAAGAACCCCAGCGATCTTTCTTCCATCAAGTTCCCCGTTGGCACAACCGTCGACGCCATGGAACGCGAACTTATCCTGCAAACGCTCAACGCCACCGGTAACAACAAAACGCGTGCGGCCGAACTCCTTGCCATCAGCCTCAAAACGCTTCACAACAAGCTCAAAGAATACGGCGGCGAACGCGCCGAGGCAGAGTAGGAATCCGTCATGCAGCTCCGGCTGCGCACAAAACTCACGCTCGTCATGTCCGGACTCGTGCTGCTTGTCGTTGCGGCGGTCTCCGGCGTTTATTTTGCGCAGCTCCTTCAGCAAGTTCTCGACCAAAGCGAAAAGCGATCCATAGAAATCGCCCGCAGCACCTTTGACCAAGTCAATGGCGCCTTGCGTGACGCCAAATCGCAAGGCTGGCTCCCGGAATCCAACGCACCCGAAGATATTCGCGATTATGTCTCCTACGCTCTGGGCGCAAGCCAGGGGTTGCAAGCCCAGTTGCAGGCGGCTAGCGCTTCGTCCGGAATTTATGAAGTGTCTATCACTGATCATGATGGCAAGGTGTTGGCCTCGACGGACAAGTCTTCGGTGGCGAAATTCGCGCTGCCACGGGCTCCCATTACGCAACTCACCAGGCGCGGATTTTTGCATCAAGTGAAAGTTCTTTGGGGCGCTTCGGCCATCTACGAGTACGATTTTCAATTCAACTATGGCGACGAGCCTTTCGGCGAAGTGCGCGTCGCCGTGTCTTCGGGACTTTTGCGAGAACACGAGATATTACCGATCGTCAGCAGGCTCGGCACCATCGTGCTCCTTGCTCTGGCGATTTCCACGGTTCTGGCGGCTGTGGTTAGCGGATTGACCCTCGCTCCTCTCGCGCGCATTTCCGCTCAACTCGACCGCATTTCCGCTGGTCAATACGACTCGCCCGCTCCTGAAGTGACAGGCTTCGGCGGAACGAGCGACGAACTCGGCCAGGTCAGCCGCAAAATCACCCAAGTCGGCCAACAACTTCGCGGCGTCCACGAAATCTTCAGCACCATGCGCGAAAACATGAACTCCGTGATGGCCGGCCTCGAAGATGGGTTGTTGCTCTTCACGCGCGACGCGCGCGCCGTCATGGTCAGTCCCGCCGCCGAAAAATTCCTCGGCGCTCCCGCAGGGCAGTTTCTCGGCAGGCGCGTTACCGAAATTTTTCCCATCGGCCATCCGTTGCGCGACGCGCTGCACATTGAAGGAGATGAACTACGCGAGATCGCGGCCGAAATTGAATTGAAAACCACGGAGGGGGAAAAGCGCGTCAGCGTAAGTGTCCAAGCCATTCAGGAAGACGGCGAGCGCATGGGCGCGCTGGTCACGCTCCGCGATCTCGATTCCCTCGAAAGTATCAACACGCAACTACAGGTCAGCGAGCGTCTGGCCGCGCTGGGACGCATCACGGCAGGCGTCGCGCACGAAGTCAAAAATCCCCTCAACTCCATGCGCCTGTGGCTTGAAAATCTGAAAGAGTCCCTGCCCGCGGATTCGGACGGCAGCGCCAAACAAGCTGTTCAAGTCCTCGACAAGGAGATCGACCGTCTTGACGCCGTCGTCAAGCGCTTCCTGGATTTCACACGGCCTATGGAAGTTCGTCTCGAACCCACGCAACTTTCGGAATTGCTGAAAGAAGTTCTCGAAATCGCCCAACCGCAATTGCTGAAGGCCAACATTCAAGTCGCTCAACTCTTGCCCATCGACGTTCCGGAGGTTTACGTCGATCGCGCTCTGCTCAAGCAGGCCGTCCTGAATCTGGTCCTCAACGCCGGCGAATCCATGTCTGGCGGCGGACAGTTGCGCCTTATGCTCACCCGGCGCGGTGAAATGGCAGAGATCAGTGTAGGCGACACCGGAAAAGGAATTCCACCAGAGCACCGCCAGAAAATCTTCCAGCTTTTTTTCACGACCCGTCCCGGCGGCAGCGGCATAGGACTGGCCAGCACCTTCCGCATCGTGCAGCTTCTCAATGGTTCGATTGACTTTACGACCGAGGTGGGCAAAGGAACGACGTTTCGCATCGAGTTGCCTCTCGCAGCCTGACGCGGAATGCAGTACTGTCTTCATCAAACGCGCATCCAATGGATATGACGGAAACTTCGGCCCAACCCCAGCCCGCCATGATGCGCGTTCCTGCCCGAATTTTCTTCGGCCTATTCGGAGCGGCCGCCATTTTGGTGAGCGGCTGTGCCGCGCGAAAAAAACCCACCATCCCCTGGAGCACGGCTGTCCTCGTCCGTCCCGTTATGCCGCAACTTTCCTCAGCGCCGGGTGAACTGGAAGACCCCGTTCCGGAACTGAAGCTGGAAATTCCTCCTCCGCCACCGCCGCTCTCCACGCGAACCGTTCCTCCGCGGCCCCGCAGAATCGCTCCGGCCACAAATCAAAATGCTGCTCCGGAAAAACCCGACAACCCGCAAATCGTCCCCGAGTTGACGACACAAGAATCCTCCGCGCTTCAGCGGGAGGCCAACCAGAGCCTCAGCACCGCGGAACGAAATCTTGCCGCCACCGCTGGAAAATCCTTGAACGCCACGCAATCCGACCTCGCCTCGAAGGTCCGCAGCTTCATTTCCGATGCGCGAGAAGCAGGCCGAGCCGGCGACTGGGAACGCGCCCGCGATCTAGCCAAAAAAGCCCAAGTATTATCCGAAGAACTAGCCGCCTCTCTGTGATGCACCTCTTCTTCAGCATGAACCTCGCTCGGATGCGTTAAAATGACCGCATGAAGAAATTTGATGTCGCCATTGCGGGCGCCGGATTGATCGGCGGATCGATCGCACTCGAACTTGCGAGGGCCGGCCTGAGTGTGGGTTTGTTCGACAGCCGCGAACCGGGCCAGGAATCGTCCTGGGCCGGAGCTGGAATTCTCTCGCCTGCTCCCGAAAGTGCCGCCATGATTCCCCTCGTGCCCCTGGCCAAAGCGAGCATGGCCATCTATCCGGAATTCATCCGTAAAGTGGAAGAAATCTCCGGCCAAAGCGCAGGCTATCGTCCGAAAGGCACGCTACAAGCGCTTTTCTCACGCGACGCGCGCGAAGAGCTCAGCACAGTCATCGCCATGCATCACGGCCTCGGCCTGAAAGCTGAGCCGCTTAACCCGGAAGACGCCCGCGAACTGGAACCCTCTCTCAGCGAGGAGCTCGAAGCTGCCGTGCTGCGCCCCGACGAAGCCTCCGTTGACAATCGCGCCATGACGCAAGCCGTCCTCGAAGCCGCGAAGCGAAGCGGTGTCCAGTTTTTTTCAGACAACGCCGCGCACGCGATTCGACGCGAAGGCGGGCGCTGTTCTGGTCTGCAACTGAAAAATGAAAACATCGAAGCGAAGTGGACCGTCATCGCCGCCGGCTGCTTTTCCGCTAACATTGAAGGCGTCGCCGCTTACGCGCCGGTGCGGCCCGCAAAAGGCCAGATGATCGCTCTTCGCGCCGACAATGTGGAAATCGAAAGAGTTCTGTGGTCCGAGAAAATCTATCTTGTTCCCAGAAATGACGGAAGAATTCTTGCCGGCGCCACCGTCGAGTACACCGGCTTCGAAAAATCGCTGACGGCCGGCGGCCTCGAAAAAGTTCTCACCGGCGCTATCGAATTGTCGCCCGGTCTCGCGGCCGCGCGCGTCGAGGAAACCTGGGCCGGCTTGCGGCCTGACTCGCCGGACCATATTCCCATTCTCGGCCCAGCCGATCTCGATGGGTTGATCATCGCCACCGGACATTTTCGCGGCGGAATTCTCCTAACGCCCATCACCGCGAAGCTCGTGCGCGAATGGGTGACACAACAGCGCGTCAGCGTCGATTGGGATCGCTTCAGCCCGATGCGCTTTCAATCCACTTCCACGCGCAAAGCTCCCGCCTGAACAAAACTCTCTGTTTCGCATTGAAAGCGTATTTAGGAGGCGGGCGCTATGGCCGGGGAGCAGGAGGCGGCGTGATAGGCATGGCCTGCCCCGTGTTGGTGTAACGAATCTGGTTGCTATCCAGGGCCAGCTCGTGCTCGAGTACGATATCGAGCGTCGAGCCACGCGGCAGTTCGGCTTCGGGACCGCGCGTCAGGAGAATCGCGCCGAGGCCGGCGACAGCGCCGATCCCTGCGCCGATTCCGAGCCCCTTGGGACCATCGGCAATGGCGCCAATCCCTGCGCCGGTCGCAGTCGTTTCCGCTACGGTCTTTACGTCTTGCCCTTTGCCGCCCGCGCCGACCACTTTGCCTTCGGAGTCCATAGTCTCTTTGCCGCCGGAATCCGCGCTGCGAGGTGTGGCATTCAAATCCACTGTGTAGCCATTCGGAAAAATCAGAGTATCCAAACGCATGCGAAATTCGCCGCGGCCTTTGACGCGGCCCGGCCGTTTGGTTTCAATCAGCTCTCCACGAAGATAGGAACCGACAGGGATCACGATGTGATTGTTCTGTGTGATGGGAAACGACGTGTGGAAGTAGACGGAATCGCCGGCCTTGGCGCTGCGCGTCGAGATGCCGTTTTCCAACACCACCGCCACGCGCGTTCCCGCGGGAATCTTGATTTTTTCCGTTGATGCCTGCCGCACCGGCGTGGCTTCTGCAGGAGAAGCAATGGGAGGCGGCGCGGACGTCTGCGGCCCGTCTGCCTGCTGCGCAAAGCCGCAGCGCGGAAACGCCATCAGGCTTGCCATCAGAAAAAAGTAGAAAATCTTCGTACGCCGGGGAAGCTCTCTCATGACATCCCTCCGTGTGCTTGGTGCGATGCACCAAGGCGGGCACTGGATGCCTGAGTATACCGCTTGTGTTCTTTGAGAGAGAGTGGAATTCGGCTGCAGGCTTGCTTGACGGCGCGGAGGGAAACTGAGTAGCCTCAGGGCAACTCATGGAGCGGCAAGAAAGAGGGCAGGGGCTATGGCCAAGCTGGCGCTGATTTATGGAATGCGGTTGTTGCCGGAAGAGGAGTTGGGCGAGTTAAAGGACGCGACGGTGGTGTTGAAGAATGGACGGACGGCGCGCATTACCATGCACTTGATTGAAGGCACGAAAGAAGAGATTGAAGCCACGTTTCACGAGTCGGTGTCGGCGTTTTTTGAGATGTATCCGGAGATTTGAAAAAAATCGTGGAATGCATTTGCATGCTTGAGCAGGTTTGCGGCGGAAGGGCACGATGAATCGTGCCCCTACAAATTTGGGATTCAGGCGTGGTTGCGGGGATTAGCGGTTGCCGAAATTCTCGGGATCGGCGTTGGGGTCGCCGAGATTGTCGTTGATGAGCACCGTGGATTGGCCGGTAAGCTCGAAGCGTTTGCGGCATTTGAAACAGGCGACCAAGTCGTCGAGCCGCACCATGAAGGAAGTGGCTTTGGCAAACTTTCGGCGGTCTTCTTCGCCGGCGCCGCGGGGCAGTTCCCTTTTCTTGCGGGAAACTTTCCAGCGCACGGGAAACTCGAACTCGCCGCGGCAGCTCGGGCAGACGAGCTTGATCTTCCTGACTTCTTCCTTCTCCGTATAAAAGGCGCGTTCGTCCATGGCTAAGTGGCGGGAGTGCTCACCGCTTCATCGATTGTAACAAATTCCAGGCCAAGGTCACGCCAGCGAGGCAGCCAATATTCGAGAGCTGCGAGAGTTGGTAAACGGTCGGCGTTGAGCTGGCGGTGGGAACCGTCGTGCAGGCAGAGAATGTCTCCCGTGGCACCAGGCGCGTTCGCAGAGCCCGGGGCACCTACGTTGGCTTGAGCACGCTTTGCGATGGCCGCCATGCGCGGAATAAGCCATTCCGAGGAGGTGGCGCGCCAGTCGCCGGGAATCAAAGTCCACATGACGACGCGCTGGTTCAGTTCGCGCGCGGCAGGGATCACCCACGGATTGCGCACGCCAAAAGGCGGCCGAAACCAACGTGGCGGAGCGCCGGTGGCAGCAACGATGGAGTAATTGCAGCAGCGCAGCTCGACGGTGATCTGATCGGGCTTGAGCCAGAAAAGATTGGGATGCGCGTCCGTATGATTGCCAATGATGTGGCCGCGCGCGGCGGTCTCTTTCAGAAGTTCCGGGCATTCGCGGGCGTGCTTGCCGATCACGAAAAACGTTGCGCGGGCTTTGAAGCGATCCAGGAGATCGAGCAGCTTGGGAGTAATGGCGGGGTTGGGCCCGTCATCAAACGTGAGAGCGAGCTTGCGCGGCGAATTCGTCCGGCTAACGGTCCGGCCAAACAACTGCGAGCGGGGATAGACGGCTCCGTAGGCAGCGATGCCTGCAGCGGCAGCTGCGGTGGTCAAGACAGCTGGAGCAGCGATCAACCAGTGATTCATTGGGTCCATTCTCGCACGGCGGGGAGCACCGCGTGCACGTCAAACGCTCGACTTCTCAGCCTTAGACTCGCTTAGGGAGCAATCGTCGCACCAGGACAAGCCTGTGCTTCGCAGCGGTTCGCATTGGGTTTACGAGCTAAGCCTGAGGATTGTTCCGGAGAAGTTCGAGGCCGACTTTGAGGCACAGGGACTTGGTTGTGTTTGGCAGGAACCGGACGAGGCACCCCCTCCCCCTTTTTCTGTAAGTGCGGATTCTAAAGGGCTTAGCGTTTCCTGTAAGTCGTTTAAAATGAACACTTGCGGGAATTTCCTGGAAGTGTTCATTCTAAAAGGGTTACGCGGCCAGAAAGACCGGTGAAACACGGCAAAACGCGGCGTTTCTTGATCCATTCATTCTAAATGACTTAGCTGAATAACGGCCAGGACGTCCCAAAAATGAAAAAGGCGGCATACGGTCTGCCGCACTTAGGAAACGTAAATTTCTACAGGGGCTATTATAGCACAAAATGAAAAAAAAGCAAGGGTGATTTTGAGGGCTGGGCGAAACTAGATGGGGCGAGGCGAATTCTGCGGCGGGAGCGGGCAAGAGTTGCGTCTGGGCTAACCACTGCAGGCTTGTCACTCCTCGGGTGATCTTTATGCGATGCGAGGCTTGTGGGATGGAATATGCGGGCGGCCATGAGTGCGCGGCGGACGCGCCTTTGCGAGTGCCGGAAGAGATGCAGGCTCCTCCTGACGGGATTTGCCCCGGCTACTATTTGCGGATGGCGCTTCGGATTGTCGGGTGGGATGGAGCCGCGATTCGCCGGACGGCCAACGATCCTGATGCGCTTGCCTACGGGGCAGTGTTCAGCGCGGTCGCGGCTGCGATTATTTTTCTTGTGACTGCGCTGCACAAGATGGTGACGCGCGAGGGGGCGACGGGGGGGACGATTTTTTGGGGCGTGCTGATCGGACTTCTGTTTGTATGCATCTACTCGGGCGTGGCCGCGATTCTACAAATACTGGCCGCTCACTTTATCGCTAGAACTCTTCTTGGCGGCGCAGGGACGCTTTTCGGGGTGATGCGGCCGGCGCTGCTTGGTTGGTTTGTGAATTGTCTCACGCCGATTCCGGTGGTTGGGCTTCCGGCGGCGACGATGGTGTGGGCTGCGGTGCTGATGAGAGTCCTCGAAGAGGTGGACAGCATCAGCCGACTTCAGGCTTTCCTCATCGCGGCGGGGATCAACGGTGTTTTTCTAGCGCTGGTGTATCTCTTGGCGCGCTAGACCCGCGCTCTTCGGCCATGCCCGTCGTCCTAGGACTCCATTGTGGTAGAGTCTGCTCAATTCCCTCAGGAGGTATAACGGCATTATGAAATGCGCCGTTTGCGGCATGGACTATGGAATGACTCACCATTGCGCGGGAGCGCGACCAGAAGTCGTCATCCCGGCCGATGAGCCGGCGTTAGAACCAGCCACTTCGGTGCCTGCCGGGTTCTCGCCGCTCCATTATCTGCTAGAGGCTCTGCGGATTGCGACGTGGAATAGCGAAGCTATTCTGAGGGCGTCGCGCGATCCACGCTCTCTTGGATATGGTATCGCCGTGTGGATCTGTGCGAATTCGGTCGCAACAGTGGTCAACATGTTGGTGCTCTCAAACGAGCGTTCTCCAATCATCGATATTCTGGTGCGGCTTATTTTCTCGTTAACGTTAGGCGCCGTGCAGTCCCTTGCTCAGATCGGAACGTGCTTTTTGGTGGCGAAGTGGATGTTGGGAGGGGACGGGCGTTTTATCCAAATCCTGCGACCACTTCTGCTAGGTTCTATTGTTTTTTTGCTCGCGGTTATTCCGTATGCAGGTATCTTTCTCGTGGCAATTGCCTGGATTTGTGTGTTTGCAATGGTCTTTCAAGTAGTTGCTGACATTGAGGCCTTTTCGGCCTATGCGCTTGCCATTGTCGTTGGCTTGGTTTTCAGAGAAGTGGGGTCCTTCTTCTCTCATACCCTCCGGTAAAATGCACGGATCCCTCCAGGTGAGGCGATGTAAATTGATGAGTCGAGTCCAGCTGGGGCGCAGCATGCTGCGCCCCTACGAGTGCGGGCCACGGTTTAGGCGGGCGGCAGGCCGCGGCGCGATTTCAGGTCGTTGAGTAGACGCTCGACTTCGTTGTCGCGGTCGAGACGTGTGAGTTTTTCGCCCATGTCGTCGGTGATGAGCTCGACTTCGGCGGTGGCCACGGCTTCGGTCTGATGGACACGGTCCTTCAGGCGGTCAAACGTGGCGCTCTTGGAGTTGTCGCCGAGGGCAGTTCCGGCGCGTGCGGCTTTGCCGAGGGCTACGCTGCGGCGATGGCGAGCCAGCAATAAATCGCGCTTGGACTTGGCTTCGTCGAGCTTCTGTTCGAGCTTTTGAAGCGCGCTCTTGAGAGCATCGACTTGCAGTTTTTGGTCGTCGACCTGTTCGCGGTAGCTGGTGGTCAGCCGCTGCGAGGTGTGGAAGCGGTCGAGGGCGGCGCGAGCCAGATCGTCCTGGCCTTTGTCGACGGCGAGTTCCGCTTTGCGCATCCAGTCCTTTCCAGAGTCTTCGTTTTCACGAAGCTTCTTTTCGAGCATGTGCTGATCGGCGATAGAGACCGCGACTTGCGTCTTGACCTGGAGGTATTGATTTTCCATGTCCATCATCACTTGCTTGATCATTTTCTCCGGGTCTTCCGCACGGTCAATCATGTCGTTCAGATTGGCCCGGATTAGAGTGCTCACTCTTTCTAAGAGTCCCATGATGTTTCTCCTTTCAAACGGGCGAAAAATTCGAAATGCGAAATACGAAATTCGAGTCAGCTAACGCAAGCGCCAAACGAGCATGTGCAGCAGGCCGGGTACGTACGCGATGCTGAAAGCCGCCATTTGCTCGACCAGATGAACCGCCCCTGCCAGAAAATGCCGCGCGGCAAACGTCATCACCACGGTGCAGAAAATCCACAACATCAGGAGCTCTTCTTTCCACGTCATGACCATCCCCCGACAGCCATCGAGCGTTCCGGTGGGCCCGTGCGGGCCCACCAGGACGGAAGCGAACGTTAGGACTTCGCGGGTGCTGCGGGTTTTTCCGGCTTCGGCGCTTTATCACCGATCATGCGGACTTTGCTGAGCAAGTCTGAGACTTGCATGCCAGAGAGCGCTTCGAAGAGAGCCGGGATTTGCGCGGCAATCTTGGTGATGTCGCCGGTGAGTTTGTAAGCGCCGGCGGCGTCGCCGTTGCCTGTTGAGACGATGGTGACCTTGTCGACTTTGCCAAGCGGCTCGGCGAGAGCGCGCACCACTTCCGGCAAGCTGCTGATGAGTTTGTCCATCACAGCGGCCTGGTTGTACTCCTGGAAAGCTTCGGCTTTCACGTTCATGGCTTTGGCTTCCGCTTCGCCCTTTTTGAAGATGATTTCGGCTTCGGCTTCGCCTTGGGCACGAATGGAAGAGGCGCGGCCTTCGGCTTCGCTGATCAGGCGCTGACGTTCGGCGTTGGCGAGCGTTTCGATGCGTTGACGCTCGATCTCAGCGGGCTTGAGGACGGTGGCGATGAGTTCACGTTCGCGGCGCGCGATTTCGGCGTCTTGTACTTTGACTAGAGACTCGCGCTCGACTTGCTGGACGCGCACGCCTTCGGTGACGACTTGTTGCTGCATGACGTTGGTCTCGATTTCATACGCTTTATCGGCGGTGGCCTGGGCTTTCTTGGTCATTTCCAAGTAGCTGGCTTTCTTGATGTCCAGGTCGCGCTGCGCTTCGGCTTGCTTGGCCATGGAGGCCGTTTCGGCGGCGACGCGCTCCTGATCGGCTTGCGCTTTGGCAACGGCCGCGGCGCGAGTGGCTTCGGCGCGCTTGATGGCGATGTCGCGATCGGCCTCGGCGGCGGCTACTTCGGCATCGCGCTTGATGCGAGCGATGTCCGGGCGGCCCATGTTGGTGATGTACTCGTTCTTGTCGCGGACCTCCTTGATGGTGAAGCTCACGACTTCGAGCCCCATCTTGCTCATGTCATCCGCACAGGTCGAGCGCATGCGATCGCCAACCATTTCCGGTTCCTTGACGATCTGCTCGACGGTAAGCTGGCCGATGATTCCCCGGAGATGGCCTTCCATGACCAGCCGAATCAGGGATTCACGCTGTTCGGGCCGCTTGCTCAGGAATTGTTCGGCCGCTGTGAGGATGGACTCCTTGTCGGACTTCACTTTAATTTGCGCCACCGCTTCGACAGTAACGGCGACGCCCTGGTTGGTATAAAGGCTCTGCTGCGGAGCGACGTCAAACGACATCAACTCCAGCGAAAGATCCCGGCAAGTCTGCACCATCGGAAAAATAATGGCGCCCCTGCCGCTGTAGACATGCGTGCCGCCCATTCCGTAGACGATGAGAGCTTCATTCGGCCCGGCCTTTCGGTACATTCTGGCGACGACGGTCATCGCAAAAATGACCAAGAGAACGAGTAACCCTGCGCCGACCACCACATCCATTGGCAACCCGAACATAAAAACCTCCCTTTCCTGCACCTGGCCAGACTGTTGGCATCGTTCGTCAGTCCGCAAAATTGTTCAGCTGGTGAACTCTTCCCACTTCTTCACGTAAGCAATTCCCTTTTCGTAGCGCTCGATGACCACTTCGGCGCCTTTTTCGATGGACTTGCCGTCGTCGGTGCGTGCGCCTGCGCACCGGCGGACACCCGCAAGCGAGAAAATGATTTCGCCGGTGCCGTTTTCGCGAATGGGAAGGCTGAGCGTACCTACCGATCCTTCGATACGGTAGTCTTCACTTTTCATCGGTGTATCGGTGGTCTTCATTAACTTCACCATGAAGCGAAAAATGACCCAAGCGGCCAAGAATCCTGCAACGGTCGAGATACCCAGCGAAAGCAGCGCAAGCATGTGCGAGTGCCGGGTAAGGAGGTACCCCGTCCCGCCGAACCACGCGAGAAACATCAGCGCGGAGAGCGCGTTAAACCTGGAGACGTGTCCGCCGCCCCGCATGCCGCCGCGCGTTCCGCCGCCAACGTGATGACCGCTCGCAAAGGGAAGGTGCATTTTGAAGGGCAGATGGATGTGCACTGCGCCGGCGAGAAACGAAATCGTCACCAGGGCGAAGCCCACCAGGAAGCAGAAGAGATAGAAGTCAGACCAAGTCGACCAATTCATAAGGCACCCCGAAACGCAGCACCCCGCTGCGTGGACTGGAATCCGAGACGACGCTGACCATCGCGGTCAGTTATTCAGGGAACTTGCGGGCGGTGGATGACCACTGCCGTGATGCTTGGCCGGATGGAGAACTTCGCCGAGACGCTCGGCGAGACCGGGCGTGCGAAGAATTTCGGCAAGAAGCAAAAGCGCGCGGCGGGAATCTTCCACTTCTGCGATGGCCAAGAGGCCGCGGCGCAGCTCCGGGTCGGCGGAGAATTGTTCGGCGGCTGAGTAGAGCCAGGAGTCGATCTTGGCGTCCACGATGCGCAAGGAAGACTGCAGCTCGGGCGTGTAGCCTTCCGGATCGTCCACCAGAAAACCGGGATAGACGCGGAAGAAGCGTGCGAGAAGCGTGCGCGTGCCGTGAGTCAGGTGCGGGCGCGTGCCGCTTTCGATTTGCGAGAGGTAGGCCTGGCTTAAGCCGCGGCCTACTTCCTTTTTCATGGCGGCGGCGAGTTCTTGTTGGGTCATAGGGCGGCCGAGGCCACGCAAGGAACCTTCTACGGAGCGGAGAGAACGGAGTTTGTTGCCGAGAGTCATCGAAGAACCCACGTATTGCAATCTGCGAATAGAGTATTACTTATCGCTATTTATGTCAAGAACTATATTCGTAGTGTTTTCAGTGAGTTGCGGGGAGCGAAGTGAGTGAGTAGTGAGTAGTGAGTAGTGAGTAGAAGGAAGGGCCGCAGCATGCTGCGCCCCTACAAAGAAGAACAACGAGGCTTGGGAGAGTTTTGCGAAAGATGCTGCTTGTGACGGAAAAATTAGTCGGGTTTGCGGAGGGATTGGAGATCGATGCCGAGTTGCTGGCATTTTTTGTAGAGGTGGCTGCGTTCGAGGCCGAGGGCGCGGGCAACGTTGGTCATGTGAAAATTGTGGCGCTTGATTTCGGCGAGGAGAACTTCTTTTTCGAAGGCTTCGGTGCGTTCGGTGAGGGTGCCGGAGGAGATGGAAGTTGAGGATGTAGAGGACGTAGAGGATTCGGAGGGCGACGTGGATACGACTTGGGAGACATCGGCGGCGGTGACGGCATCTTCGGCGGAAAGGAGGACGAGGCGCTCGACGACATTGCGGAGTTCGCGGACGTTGCCGGGCCAAGGGTAGCGGCGAAGTTCGGCGATGGCGTCGGGGGCGAAGAGTTTTTCTTTCCAACCGTTTTGGGCGGCGACCTGGCGGGCGAAATGGGCGACAAGATCGGCAAAATCTTCCGGGCGTTCGCGCAGCGGCGGGAGCGCAAGCGGAAAAACGTAGACGCGATGGAAGAGATCGCGGCGGAAGGCGTTTTGTTTGACGAGATCTTCGAGATTGCGGTGGGTGGCGACGAGGACGCGGACGTTTACGCGAATGGGCTTGTCGCCGCCGACGCGTTCGACTTCACCTTCTTCGAGGACGCGCAGCAATTTGGCTTGCATGGAGACGGGCATGTCGCCGATTTCGTCGAGGAAGAGCGTGCCGCCTTCGGCTTGTTCGAATTTGCCGAGATGCTTCGCGGCGGCTCCGGTGAAGGCGCCCTTCTCGTGGCCGAAAAGTTCGGATTCGATGAGCTCGGCGGGGACGGCGGCGCAATTCAGCGTGATGAAGGGATTTTCGCGGCGAGGGGATTTTTCGTGAATGGCGCGGGCGACGAGTTCCTTGCCGGTGCCGGTTTCGCCGAGGATGCAGACGCGAGTTTCGCTGGCGGCGACGCGATCGATTTGGGCGAGAAGTTTTTTCATCGCGGGACCACTGCCAACGAGCTCGTGTTTGCCGAGGCGATGGCGGAGTTCGCGGTTTTCGTCTTCGAGGCGCGAGAGGCGGAGAGCGTTTTCGACGGTGACGAGGAGCTTGTCGGTGGAGAGAGGCTTTTCGAGAAAATCGAGCGCGCCGAGTTTGGTGGCTTTGACGGCCATTTCTACGTTGGCCTGGCCGGAGATGAGAACGATAGGCGTCTTGATGCCGGCATGTTTCAGATCTTCGAGAAGCTCGATGCCGCTTTTGCCGGGCATGACGACGTCGGAAAGAATCAGGTCGAAGGATTCGGTGCGAAGAAGTTCGAGGGCGCGCGGGGCGTTGTCACAAACGGTGGCTTCATGGCCGGCGAGACGGAAGGCGCGGGAAAGAGAGGCCAGCGTATTGGGGTCGTCGTCGACGAGGAGGAGGTGGGCTTTGCGCGGCAAGTGGATTTCCTTTGTGGAGGCGATTTAGTCGGTGGCGGCCGCGGTGAGGCTCTGTGGCGATTTTTTTTCTGGCGCGGCTTCTTCCGGCGGTGCCGGTGGATGCGCTGACTGGCGTTGCGGGAGTTCGATGCGAAAAGTGGTGCCGTGGCCCTCGTCGCTGGAAACGGAGATGGTGCCGTGATGATCGCTGACGACGGATTGAATGATGGCTAAGCCGAGGCCGGTGCCTTGAACTTTTGTGGTGTAGTAGGGCGTGAAGAGGCGGGAGCATTCTTCAGGCGTGAGGCCTTTGCCGGTGTCGGAGACTTCGATGCGGACGTGGCCTTCGTGCTCGGTGGTGCGCATGGTGAGTGTGCCGCCGGCAGGCATGGCGTCGAGGGCGTTGAGGACGAGATTTTGAAAGGCGCGGTGGAGGAGGTCGGCGTCGGCGTCGATTTCGGGGAGCGGCTCAGTGAGAAAATATTCAGGGATGACGGGCGGTTTGCCGACGGCGTTGAATTGCGGTTCGAACAAGCGCACGGCGTTGCGGAGGGCTTCGTTGATGTTGACGCGGGCAAAATGCGGCGCGGGCATTTTGGAGAAATCGCTGAAACGGCCGACGATGGTGTTGAGATTGGCGAGTTCGGCGCGCAGCGTGGCGGTGGACTCGTTGAAGACTTCGAGGAATTGCTTGGCGTCGAGCTGGCGGGCTTTCTGCAAATTTTCTACGGTGATTTGCAGGGGGAAGAGCGGGTTGCGAAGTTCGTGGGCGAGGCGGCGGGCGAGTTCGCGCCATGCGGCAACGCGCTCGGTCTGCACAAGCTGTTCGCGCTGGGAGGCGAGCGTTTGCGTCATTTCGTTGAATGCGGAAGCAAGCTGCCCGATTTCATCGCGGCCGCGCAGGTCGATCGCCGTGTCCCAGCGGCCAGAGGCGACTTCGCGCGCGCCTTCAGCGAGTTCTTCAAGAGGCCGCGTGATGCGCGCCGAGACCCACAGGCTGATCAGCAAGCCGATGAGGAGCGCGGCGCCTGCGACGGCGGCGGCGATTTGTAAAATGTGGCGCGTCAACAGGACTAGTTCCCTGCGCGAACTGCCCAGCAAGAGAACGGCAAGAAGCTCATTGTTGCGGCCCGGGAGCGGAATGGCGTGAAAGGATTCGGCGTCGGCGGCATTCTCGGTCCAATCGATGGTGCGGACGAGCGGCTTGGGCTGCTTTTGAATGTCCTCGATCAGGGGCCGCAAGCGGTCGGCTTGTTCGAATGAACCGTTCACGTCGGTGAGCGCCGAGGCTACAAAGCCCTGTTCGAGGTTGCGGTACAGAAGCGCGCGCGTGCCTGCGGGAGGAACCAGCGAGGCAAGAAAATTCTGGTCGAGCTTTCGCCCGCCGACGATGTACATGTTCTTGTCGTTTCCGCCGGAGAGCATGCGAACGACGGTGAGAGAAAGTGCAACTCCGTCAGGCAGCTCTTCCTTACGCAAAAACGGCGCCGAGTCATTCCAGTTTTTGTTGGCCGTCACCCAATCGTTTTTGTAGCCGACGCGAGCGGGATATTGGGCGGAAGAGATGAGCGTTCCGTCCCAGTTCACAAATTCGACAAAATCCAGGCCATGATCCTGGGCCGCCCCGGCAGCGTCATGAACATAGAGCGATTGGTCGGGGCGAGGGCCGGCTAAATCGATCGCCACCTTCAGGGTGATTTCGGCGTCGGTGATGTTTTTCACTTGGCGGGCGATCTCCTCGCCGCGCTGCGCGTATTCTTTGTTGAACTGGGCGACGAGCGCTTCGCTACGCTGGGCGTCGGATTCTTCGAACGCGGCTTGTGTGTAGTGCGTTACGCCGTAAGCCACCAGAGAGACGGAAGCAAGCACGGTGATCAGAAAAATCAGGAACAGTTTTGTGCGGAAGCTCATGGCTTTGCTCCGGGGATGGCGGCGGCGCGCGGTTGCGGAGAAGCGGGTGCCGTGGGATTGGCGGGGCTTGAAGAATCTGCTGCCGCAGGATCGGGAGTTTCGAGCCAGACATCAGCGAGATGCCATTCGCCCCAGCGTGCAGGCATCCAATCGCGGACGTTCGCGCCGAGGCCGACCGATTCGGCTTGCAAGACCAGCGGGAGAATGCGCCGGTCTTCCAGAACGCGGCGTTCGCGCGTGTAAAGCTGTTCGTGATCAGTGCTCGTGGCGTTCACCTCGGGAGGCTCGGTCAGATTATATGCCGCAAACAGGGAATCGAGTTCGGCGCGCGGCGAAAGACTTGAATAGTGCCATGCGAAAAGGTGAACACCGGAAGGAGGTGCGGCCGGCGCAGGCGATGGGGCGGCGCCCGCGCGTGGAACCGGCCTGGCGACAACTTGCACGGAGATTGCGGCTTGACGAGCGTTGACGGCGACGCGCTCGCCAAGGAGCTTCGCCAAATCGCCGCTCGGATCGACGCGAAGACGCAGCGGCTCCGCGCCAGCAGCTTCATTTGCAGGAAGGCCGCGGCGGATTTCCTTTGCCCGTTCGAGATTGGTATCCACAGTGAAGAGGAAAGCATATCCCGAGAGCCACTGCGGCAAAAGGGCTGCCGCGGGCTCGGCTTGCTTCTGGAGCAACACGTTGGCCATAGTGCCGCGGTCGAGCGAAAGCGAGAGGGCCTCGCGCAGGCGAACATCCGAAGCCGCGGTTTGCGCATCGTCGAATCGCAAGCCATAAAGCGTTACCTGCTCCGAACTCCAGACTCGCAGATTCGCTTGCCTGGCGCGGGGCACGAGATCGGGCGAAAGCTCGATCAAATCCGCCTTGCCGAGTTGCAGATCGAACATCGCGCGCAGCGGCGGAACACCAAGCGTGACCTCAATGGCGTCTAGGAACGGGCGGCCGGTCCAGGCGTCTTCGTTGGCGCGAAAGAGAAGATGGGCGCTGCCAGCTGGAGATTCCGCCGAAATGAATGGCCCCGTCCCGGCTAGCGCCCCGCTCGCAAGCGCTCGATATACAAAGTACCGGCCTGAAGAAAGTTGCTCAAGCAAATCCGGTATTGGCGCGTTTGACTGAATGACGATGGAGTTGCCCGCACCGGAGATTTGTTCTGACGCTGGAAGTAAAGGCTGAATTGCTGCAACTACGTCTTCCGGATTCAGCGCCATACCATCGGAAAATTTAACGCCGCCGCGAATCACAAATCGCCAGCGTTTGTTCGAACCGTCGTGCGTCCACTCCGTAGCCAGCACCGGTTGAAACCGCCCGTAATTATCAAGCGCCACCAACCGCTCGAACACCAACTCTGCAATCTTTTCGTTGGTTGCTGAATCAAGCGAACCCACTTGCCACTCGCGCGGATCCAGCGACACGCCGGCCGCATGCAACTCGACACGCAGCGTCCCTCCATACCAGGGATGCGTGGCAGCTGGCACAGGCGGGGCCATGAGAAGAAGTGCGACAATCGACAAAAAGCTAGTTGCCGCAAACAGTCGTGATTCGATAGACCTCATAGTTCCCTGTTGAAAGATTCCTAACAACCGCAAATGCTGCTTTCAAACCTTCCGCGAGACTCAATGAGAGTACCGGTCCAGGCACTTCGACGGAATCCACAGGACTCTGTTGCGGGGCGGGTAACGCCGGGTTCTGTACGAGGCTTCCCAGCGTGATTCGATCCGGCTGCGAATAATCACCTTTACCGGTAGCAAGATATCGGAACTGACCTTCGCATGCCGTTGAAATTTGGGGGTCCCTTCCAACAAGATTGACCGGATCACATGTAAATGAAATCAGCCCGCTCGAACTGAAACTGCAGGAAGTCCGATCAAGAAATAAGCGGGGAGACTTTCCGGGATAATAGAACATGAGGAAGCCATCCCCTGAGCGGGAGTGGCGGTGTGTTGCTGGGAGCGCGGAGGAATCGATCAGTCTCCAGTTGCTGTTCTCGAATTGCAAACGAATAAGCTGTCCATCACTCACAAGAAATAGAAAACGTTCTCGCGAAGACGGTTCTTGCCATTCCAGAGCGCTCTGGATTGGCTCTTGCTGCTGCCATTGAAGCTCACGGTTGAGTCGAGGAGTAGACGCAGCACTGTACGGATTGACGCGCGAGTTGCGAGGAACCGCGATCATTTGAACAGCAGGGCCGCCGGTCGAGCCGCCGAAATCAGCTAAGAGTAAAAGCTGGGAGGGCGTTACGCCCGCAGCCACGCGCAACACAGCAGCGTCAGAATTCGGTTTGGTTTCCATCCCGCAAGCCGACAACTGTTCGAGAAATAGCGCTTTGCGTGAATCGGACCAGAATTCACTTGAGTCTGGTGTTTCCTTCCAGGCAATTTTGACGGGTTGCTTATGGCCAGCGAGGCATACTTTGATGGCCAACTCGTGCGCCGCATCTTCAAGCGAATCGGCGCGCAAGGGCGATGACAAAAACTGGAGGAAAAATACGGGGAGCAGGCAAAACACGAAGCGCCCGCGCGAGCGCGGCAGAGAGAGATTTTGCTTGGCGGACACTGGCTTGCCGGATGATGATATCACGGCTGCAAGGCGTGTACGGCGCGCCACAAACCGCATGTGCCGTGATCATCGGAAGCTTTTAGATGAATCAGCAACTCGTGAGCTGAAAACTCGCCCCAGCGGTGAAACAATTTGGAGTGTGGTGCGTCCATTCAAGTAGTCTGATCCCTGGGTAAATCTCTGTCTTCAAGGGTGTCCAAAATGAATCGAAGCGCTTTTCGTTTGAATGCACTGCTGTGGCTGGCAGTTGCCGCATTCGCCTGCCTCGCCGGGTCTCCTGCCAAGGCACAATCCGCCGTGGAAGCTGATCCTGCCCCCGCCGGACCAACGCGCCTGCTTCGCTTCGCGGACATCTCGAAAGATCGTGTCGTCTTCGCCTATGCAGGCGATTTGTGGATCGCTTCGCGCGAAGGCGGTTCAGCGCGCCGCCTCACTTCCCACGTTGGTGAAGAGCTCTTTCCAAAATTTTCGCCCGATGGCAAATGGGTCGCCTTCACTGGCGAGTATGACGGCAATCCGGACGTCTACGTCATCTCCGCCGAAGGCGGCGAACCCAAGCGGCTCACGTTCCATCCTTCGAACGACATCGTTCTCGGCTGGACGCCCGACGGCAAAAACATTCTTTTCCGTTCCGACCGTTTCAGCTCGCCACTCGGCCGCTCCACAAAACTCTACCTCGTCTCTCCGCAAGGCGGCAGCGCGCACCCGCTGCCCGTCCCGCGTGGCGACCTCACATCGTTTTCACCAGACGGCACCAAAATCGCCTATCTCGAGACCTCCCAGGAATTCCGCACCTGGAAGCGCTATCGCGGCGGCTGGAGCCTCCCGATCGCCATCTACGATTTGAAAAAGAATACGTACGAAGAGTTGCCGAAAACCGCCGGCATGGACTTGTTCCCCATGTGGCATGGCAACTCCATCTATTTCATCAGCGACCGCGACGGCGTCATGAACCTCTACAGCTACGACCTCGCCTCCAAGCAAACCAAAAAGCTCACCGATTATCAGGAGTTCGACATCAAGTGGCCTAGCCTCGGCCCCGATGCCATCGTCTATGAAAACGGCGGCCTGCTCTACGAATACAATCTGGACAGCGGCAAGACCCGCGGCATTGCCATTACGGTCCGCGCCGAAGACATCGAAGCCCGCCCGGAATTTAAGAGTGTCGGCGACAACATCGGTAGCGCCGCGATCTCTCCCTCCGGCGTGCGTGCCGTAGTCGAAGCCCGCGGCAATGTCTTTACTATTCCCGCCGAGCACGGGAGTGTCCGCACGCTCACCACCGAACATTCCAGCGTTCACGAACTTGGCCCTGTGTGGTCGCCCGACGGCAAGTGGATTGCCTATCTCTCCGACAAATCCGGCGAATACGAACTCTACACACGCTCACAAATGGGCGACGACGAAACGCGAATCACGACCGACGGAAAAGTCTACCGGTACGGGCCGGCGTGGTCGCCCGACAGCAAGAAGCTTCTTTACGCCGACAAGTCCAACCAGCTTTGGTACGTCAGTCTCGACGACAAAAAACCCGTTCTCGTGGAATCCTCGGACTACGGCCTCATCGGCGATGCTTCGTGGTCGCCTGACAGTCTCTGGCTCACGTATTCGAAGCCGCATCGCCGTGGCTCCAACGACGTCTTCCTCTACTCGCTAGCCTCGAAGAAAATCACTGAAGTCTCGACGGGCTTCTACAACGACAACAGTCCGGTCTTCGATGAAAACGGCAAATATCTCTATTTCATCTCCACCCGCTATTTCTATCCGAGCATCGGCCAGCTCGATCAACGCTACAACTACTACTCCACCGACGGGATCTTCGCCGTCACGCTGAAGTCCGACGAGCCCTCTCCATTCAAACCCGAGAGCGACGACGAAAAAGTCGCCGACGAGAAAAAGGAGGAAAAGAAAGACGAGAAGAAAACGGACGCCGCCAAGTCCGGAGAGAAAAAACCCGACGAACAAAAAGAAGAAAAAAAAGCGGAAACCGTAAAACCCATCCAGATCGATCTCGATGGGATCAGCAGCCGCGTAGCTCCGGTGCCGATCGGGGCCAGCATTCTCAGCAACCTCGCCGCACGCAAAGACAAGTTCTTTTACCTTTCCACGCCCCAGGAAGCACGGCAATTCGGCACGCCGGACGATGGTCCCAAGAACGTCCTTCATGTCTACGACGTGGCGAAGCGCAAAGATGAAGTTTTGCTCGAAGGCATCGAGGCGTATGACCTGAGCAAAGACGGCAGCAAGGTTCTTTACAAGGCTGGACCGGTTCTTGGCATCACGGACGCCGCACCGGGCAAAGCCAAAGTCGGAGCCGGCAAATTAGATCTCAGCGGACTGCAGGTTCAGATCAATCCCCGCGAAGAGTGGCGCCAGATTTACCACGAAGCCTGGCGCATCGAGCGAGATTTCTATTGGGACCCGAACATGACGGGCCACGACTGGAATAAAATCGGCGCGCGCTACGAAGCGTTGCTTCCCTGGGTGGCACACCGCAGCGATCTGAACTATTTAATCGGCGAACTCATCGCGGAGCTGAGCACTTCGCATACCTACGTCGGCGGGGGCGATCAGCCGAAGAAGCCCCGAGTCAGCGTCGGCATGCTTGGCGCCGATTTCGAGCCGGAGGGCGGCTTCTATCGCATTGCGAAAATCTATCCCGGCGAAAATTGGAACGACGATACGCGCTCGCCTCTGACGGATCCCGGCTTGAAGGTAAAAGCCGGCAACTTTCTGATTGCCGTAAACGGCCAGGAGGCGCGCGCAACGCAGGACGTCTATTCTTACTTCCAGAATCTGGCGGGAAAACTCGTCACGCTCAAAATCAACAGCAAACCCAGCGTGGATGGCGCGTGGGAGATTACGGTAAAGCCCGCGGCTAATGAAGTCGGCGTCCGCTATCTCGATTGGGTCGAAGCCAACCGCCGCAAAGTCTCGGAAGCCACAGGCGGACGCGTCGGCTATATGCACGTGCCGGACACCAGCATTCCCGGCATCATTGAGTTTGACAAATCGCTCGCCGGACAGCTCGACAAAGACGGCATGATCGTTGACGAGCGCTTCAACGCCGGCGGCCAGGTTCCCGATTTCTACACGGAAAAACTCAAGCGCTCGCTTCTGGCCGTTATTTCCACTCGCGATGGCAAGGACCTTCCCTATCCGCCTGTCGCGATCTACGGACCAAAGGTCATGCTCGTCAACGAACTCTCCGGCTCCGGCGGCGATTTGTTCCCGTGGCTTTTCCACTTCGAAAAAATCGGCCCGATTGTCGGCACACGAACCTGGGGCGGACTTGTCGGCATCAATCGCGGCGCGCCGTTGCGTGACGGCGGTTTCGTCACCGCGCCGTCCGCCGGCTTCTATTCGTGGGATAAGGGCGGGAGTTGGGCCGTCGAGAATCACGGCGTCGATCCAGACTATGTCGTGCCCCAGCGCCCCGATCTCGTTGCCGCAGGCCACGACCCGCAACTTGAAAAAGCCATCGAGCTAGCGAAGGAAGCCCTCAAGGATTACAAAGGCCTTCCGCCACGCCCGAAGTTCCCTGGCTCCAACTAGCGGCCCTTCGCACGCGGAGCAAGACGTTGCGGCGTTAAGCGTTCAAACATTCGGCCAGGTCGGACTAATCTTGCGGAGAGTCTTCGTTGCGTTCTTCGCCAAAGTCCACGACAACCCAACTACCTTGTAGTTCCTCCACGTCCAGCCAATAGACTGGTCCATCGCCGAGTTCGACGCGCTCTTTCCCTTTTCCGGTGGCATTCAACTGAATCTCGCCGGTATAGAAATAAGGCGGCATCTCCCGCACCAGGCGATCCGCAATTTCCGAGGAAGCACAGTAGCCCCGAGCCGCGGCAGAGTCGCGCGCCTGGGCGTACTCGATGGCCCTCGCAACCGGAACGAGATCTGGACGATTGTAAGCGCGCGACTGAAACTTAACGTCGTCGCCGGACAAGTCGTACGTATCCACTGCGCACAGGCTCGGATTATCCCAAGTGTCGATCGCTGAAAACCAGCAGTATGGCAAGATGATGAGCGAACTATCTGTTCGCAGCTCGCCAATCTGAGGGAATCCCGGTACGTTGCCGTCCAGCCCAAAAGAACCGGACTGATGAATGATCTCCTCAAGTCTCCCGGCTCCTTGGCGATTCCACTCGCGGGCGTCGTAAACCACTCCGATGCTGCCAGCGCAGCCTAGAGGCTCGATCCTCGCCAGGAATCTCGCGTTTCCAGAGGGACCACGGTGCAACTCAAAGAGTTCAATCACGGAGGTGGTGGAATCTTGTTCGAGAGACACTTCATCCGAACCAACCTCGTGCCAAACCGGCTGGGCTTTCTCAGAAACTTCCTCATGCGGTATGGCAAAGGCAAAGTATCTCGCACTGGTGCGAATCTCCATCTTTACAACCAGCAGCGGTGGAATCTCCAGTATCTGAAAGTGGAACCGGTTGTCTTCTGGCCAATCCGCGTTAATCTCGCTGCTCGCCTCTTGCAACTTCCCGAGAGCCGCTGCCGGGCGGTCCTTCGGCAATCCTGCGCTGGTGGAGGCCGCATTAAGAGACTCGGCGACAATATCCGCGGCCTGGGAAAACAGACGGAACTCGCTGTCCTCCGGTGTCCATTCCTTCTCTCGGGGAGATGGAGGGTCACAAGGGTCGGGCGACAGCACTGCCAGTTTCTGCAGACGCTGTCGAAAGTCCTGCTGAAGATCGAGCTGCTCGGCTCCAGCGGCAGCTCGCGTGTCTGGCTTCAGCGCCGAAAATACGCACACACTCAGAGCAACAGCGATAAAGATTCGCGGTCTCATGACGGAACTCCATCACTTGGCCGAAGAATTTCGTGCCTCGAAACTTGCAACTGGACGCTCTGGTACGCCGCAAAAAAAGCCGTTAATGACAACCGCTAGCCGAGTGGCCCGTTCCGCGTTGCTGGTGGAGGAATAATCTCCTGGCAAATGGGGCGAAGCGCGGCGGTGCTTGCCTGCATGCTCATGATCTTTCCTCCTTTCCAGCGACACGTCCCGAGCCACCCACAGGGGTATTGGCTAGCGGAACCGGTAGCACAGACTTCAGTCTATGCAATCTCTACAAAGCGCAATTTCTAAACGCCCTCTCATGGCTTCTTGGGCGATCGCTTCTGCGCACTGACGGTCGGCGCTGGCGAGTTGCCATCCGAATCAGCCGCGTCATCCGAAGCCGCATTGTTGTTCCCGTTGGTCACTCCCGAAAACGCCGAGCGCATCACGTCGTTCGCAAAAAAGTTCTTGCCGTCCATCGGCACCATCATGATTTGCAGCTTGTCCGAGAGCCGTTCCGCGATAATTTTCTGAATCAGCATCGGATTCTGCTTCAACACGCTGGCTTCGAATTTCATGCGCTCGGCATCCGCGGCAGCAGTCACGCGAATGCGGTTGGCCTCGGCCTCCGATAAATTCTTCTGGCGCTCGACTTCGGCTTTGCTATCGATGATCTTGGCCTGAGCGGCTGCTTCCGCGTTCTGCAAGGTAGCTTCCTTGCGCGCCTCGGCTTCCAGCTTGGTTTGCTCGATCTGCTTCTGCTTCAGCGGCAAGGTGTACTGCATCGAATCCGCCTCGGCTTTGGCTTGCAAGACACGCACCGCAGCTTGTCCCTCCGCCTGCTTCACGTCGCGCGCCTTCTGCGCCTCTGCTTCCAACTCCGCGATGCGCACTTCTTTCAACTTGATCTCTTGCTCAGTCCCAAGGCGCTCGTTCTCTTGCTCCTTCAAAAGCAGCCCTTCGAGCCCCTTCGCGTATTCCGCCGGAAGCTGCAAATCGCGCAGCAACACTTCACGCACCAATATTCCGTCGCTCTCCAGCCGAACCGTAATCGCTGCGGCAGCCTTCGAACGCAACTCCTCGCGCTTCGTCGCAAAAATTTCCTGTGTGATGTAATTCGGCGCAAGCTGGCGGTAAGTTGTCGAAACGACGGGCGCAACGACTTCTTCGCCGACGGGCTGCGGCAGATTCGCATGAATCGTGTCCAACCGCCGCGGGTCCAGCCTGTACCTCACCGAAACCGCCAAGCCAATGTTCAATCCTTCGCGCGCCTGCACCACCAATACCTCGTTGTCCGATTTCGCGCCCGCGCTCGCGTTCGCTGCCGTCGAATACACCTGCTCCCGCGTGTCATACAGCGCCACGCTATCGACGAGCGGCGTGACGAGGTGCACTCCCGGATACAGCGTGCCGCGCCGCGCGCCCCAAATCTGGCTTACGCGTACGCCGGCGGTTCCGTCCGGAATCACCACGATGCTTAGCGCCAGCAGAATGGGCAGCACGCCCGAAATCGCCAGCCGCTGCGCCAGCTTCCAGCGGACCGGTCCGAAAGGGCGGCGTGCCGTCAATCCTGTATCGGCGCTCGCCACGCCCGCTTCCGTTGTCTTACTTCGCGCCAGCAGCCGCCGAAGCTGCTCCGAAATATAAATGTCATAAACCACCAACGACCCGGCGCTGCCAAACAATCCCACCCCGAGAATCATCAGCAAGTACTTCAAAGCCAGCATGGTGTTGCTCCTTCCCTCTCACTCCCGGTCGCTGCGGCGGAGCGGTGACCGTCCAACTCCGCCGCTAACGTTGGGCCGGGAATCCTGCCCGCTCACTCTCGGGCTCTGCCCTCCGGCGCTTGTTTTTGTTTAGCGATGGGTTGCGTAGGCTCGCGTAAGTTGCGCCGTCCCACGCACCAACGGCGATGGCGCATTCACGCGCTGCGCCGTTGCCGGCCGCATCAAGACGAACATCGCTCTCAGCAGCAACCAGTCAAGAGCCACGGCAGCCGCGGCGGCAAAAAGTGTGGTTACGACGAGTGTTGCGAAGTGCAGCATGGCGATCATGGTGGGCCTCCCAGTCTTGTAACGTCCTGCGACATAGGGAATGGCACGCCGAGCGCCAGCCTAAATGTATTGAAAATAAAGGACTTACTTGTTCGCACGGAATGAGCTTTTGTGTGGCGGGAAACACGCCGTGGCCACCCAGACGCGCACGGCGCGCCGCCGTTTTGCCACGGGAGCAATCAGAGCTATTGTAGTAGTGTCAGAAAAAGGAGAAGAAGCAACGGCGCGAGTAGCCCCCGCGGATTTCCCAGCACTCGAACGACTCGCCCCAAACACCAATCGCTATGCCTCAAAGCCCCGGAATGCGGATCGGCAAAATCCTCGGAATACCCATCTATCTGCACTCCACGTGGATCATCATTTTTGCGGGCATCACGTACTCTCTTGCCATGCAATTCGAGCAGCAAAATCCCAGCTGGTCCCCTGCCCAGCAATGGAGCGTGGGCGTTTTCACCAGCGTGCTCTTCTTCGCGTCGCTGCTCTTCCATGAACTTGCCCACAGCGTCGTCGCCCAGCACTATAAAATCCGCGTTGTCTCCATCACACTCTTCATCTTCGGCGGCGTCGCCAGAATCGAGCGTGATCCCTCGAAAGCCATTCAGGAATTCAACATAGCCATCGCGGGTCCCCTCGCTAGCGGTTTCCTGGCTGGAGTTTTTGTCGGTCTGACTCTGCTCTTTCCGTCCAACGAGACTGTCGCAACTCTTTCGGCTTGGCTTTGGAAAACCAATGCCATGCTCGCTATTTTCAACCTTCTCCCTGGCTTTCCCCTTGATGGCGGCAGAATCTTCCGCGCCATCATCTGGGGCGCAACAAAAGACTTTTCCAGAGCCACCCGCATTGCTGGCACCAGCGGCCGTTTGATCGCCTATGCCATGATCCTTCTCGGCGGCTTCCTTGTCCTTAAGGGCCTCTCCGCGCCTGGCCTCGTAATTCCTGGCCTCTGGCTCGTTTTCATCGGCTTCTTCCTGTTGAACGCCGCGCAAGAGAGCGTCGCCCAAGCCGCCATCCGCGAAACTCTCTCCGGCCTCCGCGCTGCCGACGTCATGAGCCACGAAGTCCCCACCGTCGGCCGCGCCATTTCGCTCGAAGAATACGGCGCAGAAGTCCTCCGCACCGGTCGACGCTGCCACCTGGTCATCACCGACGATCGCCTCGTCGGCATGATGAATGTGCACACTCTCAATGCCGTCCCCCGCGACGAATGGGCTCACACTTCCGTCCAGGCCGTCATGATTCCACGCGAGCGCATCCTCTGGGCCACACCCGATGAACCCCTCCTCGGCCTCCTCGAACGTCTCCTCACCGCCGACGTCAACCAGATGCCCATCGTCTCCGGCTCTGACGACGGTGCCGCACAAATCATCGGCATGGTCTCCCGCGACTCCATCCTCCGCGTCATGCAAACCCGCTCCGAACTCGGCCCCCTCCCCGCGGGTGCCGCAAGCAAATAGCTCTCTCCCGGTGTAGCCTGTTTGCAACAACATCTTCGCGCGCTTCTCTCTCCGCGATTTTTTCTATTTCTTAGTTAACTCCGCCCGACCTCTTCGGTATACGATGGCTGTCTATCCCGCAGGAGGACCTACATGGCTAAGAAGACGAAGCTCACGCAAGTCGCCGAGAAAATCGGTGGCACTATCGGCAAAGCGGATCGCAAAGCCCACAAAGTTGTGGAAGCCGGAGCGCTCGCCAAGGAAGAACTTCTGGAGATAGCGAAGCAAGTCGGTGCCCTCAAGCGCCAATTGGAAAAAACCACCAAGCGTCTGAAACGCGCCCTGACCTAGATTCGAAGTTCCTCTCCAATTCGGCCCGCTCGCAACTACGCATGCTGAATGTATACCCGTGTTGGTTTATAATGCGCCGCCCGTGGGGTAGATAGCCTGAGTACGACTCACCAAACAAATTGGAGGAAGCGCAGCCATGCAATCGCCGACTGCTAGGAAATCGTTGTCGTCAAGGAGTCCGCGTTGGATTCGTTGGAACGTGCCAATCCTGCTGATTTCTTCGGCGCTTTTCTTGACAAACCTGACTGCGCAAACTCCCAGCCACTCGGCCAATGCGGAGA
>Ga0209415_10001492_pt1 | contig 44933 bp, 34 predicted proteins | sample PeaSoiSIISIP2007_FD_187696 | JGI IMG/M metagenome (GOLD analysis project Ga0209415, IMG submission 187696) | Peat soil microbial communities from Weissenstadt, Germany - SII-SIP-2007 (SPAdes) (version 2) | ecosystem: Environmental > Terrestrial > Soil > Wetlands > Peat | place: Germany... | reverse complement strand
CGAATGGCCGCATGTGCACCTCCCGAGATAAGTATAGGACATTAGTTATGCAGGAATCAATAAAGCCTCATGACGGGTGCATTTTCGGCACGGCTAAAGCCATGCCCCGATACACAGCTAATCAGGTGCTCGAAATGACGGGACTCCAGGGGACGGCTATGCCCGCGTGCCGCGCCATGCCCGTTCAGAGCCGGGCCGGGCATGCCCGGTCCCTACGGGCTAGAATATGAGCATGATCCGCTGGGAGTTGGTCGTGGCGCTGTGTCTCATCGCGCCGGTGTGGGCGGGGGAGGCAGACAGCCTGGCTCGCGCCATCCGCGAAAACAGCTTCGACCGCGAGGAGTGTTACCGCGTCCGCGATCTCACCCTGGCCATCGAAGACATCAAGATCTACCTCACCGACGGCCACCTGATATTCAGCCGGCCGGTGGGCGGCAGGCGGATCGCGGCAGTGTTCGTGGCGGATGTGGAAGGCGGCGACGCCGAGGTGATTTTGCTTCCGCCCGACCGCGCGGAGCGGCGCTCGCTGGCTTCTTATATCCATTCGCCCAACCTGGACGAACATTTCCGTACCGGAATGTTCCTGTTCACGGGCGGCACTTATGACGCAATTCTGGCGCAGCTTCCATCGAATCCCACCAACCGGCGCACGCCCGAGATCGGCGCCTTGCTGGAAGAACAGTTCACGCCCGTGCTGCGCAACCTGAGTGCCAGCTATCAGACGCGCCTGGTGCTGGATCTGCTCAATCACGCCGAAGGCGGGGAGGCGGTTTTTGCCTCCGTGCTGGAGAGCGCGAACCTCGGCGCCTTTGACCTGGTATACGATCCCCTGCGGGCCGAACCCATCATCGCCGGCCAGATGACCAGCCGCGACAACCGGCTGTTCCTGGATGCCTGGACCAGCTTCAAGACGCGATCGATGCGCAAGGAGACCGCGCCGCGCCCGCCGGATCTGGCGCTTTCCGGGTACCGAATCGAAGCAGCCATTGGCGGCGATCTGGAGTTGAAGGCCACCACCCGCGTGAAAGTGCGGCCCTCGCACTCCGGCCTGCGCGCGGTGCCATTCGACATCTCGCCGCTGATGACCGTGACCTCGGTCACGGTGGATGGGCGTGCCGCCGAAGTGTTGCAGCGGGAATCGCCGCGCGGCAACGCCATGCGCAGCGGCAATGAAATGTTCCTGGTGGCTCCCGCCGAGCCGCTGGCGGCCGGCCGCGACTACGAATTTGTATTCGAACATTCCGGCAAGGTGGTCTTCGATACCGGCGATCGCGTGTTGTTCGTCACCGCCCGCGGAAACTGGTATCCGCTGCACGGCCTGCAATTCGCAACCTACGATCTGACTTTTCGCCACCCTAAGGATCTGGACCTGGTGGCGCCCGGCGAACTGGTAGAAACTCGCGCCGACGGCGACGGCCGCGTGACGCGGTTCCGCACGCGCTCTTCCATCCGGTTCGCCGGCTTCAACCTGGGCAACTATGCGCGGGCGCGCGCGGAACGCGGCGGGTACGTGGTGGAGGTGTGCGCCAACCGCGCCCTGCAGCGGGACCTGAAGCCGCAGTCCGCCTTGCCAATGCGCGATGTGATTACTACGCAGAGCTCGCGGCGGCTCGGCGAGGTTATGTCCGGGCCCTTCCCGGCGACGGCTCCTAACCCGCTCGACCGGCTCCAGGAGATTGCCACCGGCGTGGCCGCGGCCCTCGAATTCATGGCCGCCCGATTTGGACCGCCGGCGCTCAACCATCTCACGGTTTCGCCGATTCCCGGCACGTTCGGTCAGGGCTTTCCCGGCTTAATCTATCTTTCCACCCTGAGCTATCTCAAGAGCGCGCCACACAGCATCGGGAGCGGGGTTCAGCCGCAAGAGCTGTTTTTCCAGCAACTGCTGCAAGCCCACGAGACGGCGCATCAATGGTGGGGCAACCGCGTCACTACCGGGTCCTATCGCGACAACTGGATGATGGAGGCCCTGGCGAACTACTCCGCGTTGCTGTACCTGGAGAAGACCACGGGCGCGCACTCCGTGGACCTGATGCTGGACACGTACCGCACCGAGCTGCTGGCGAAAGGGGAAAGCGGCCAGCCAGTGGAATCCGCCGGCCCCATCACGATGGGGACGCGTCTGGAATCCTCCCAGGATCCGGGCGCCTGGCGGAGTATCACCTACGGCAAAGGCACCTGGATTATTCACATGCTGCGCCGCTACCTGGGGGACCAGCGCTTCTTCGCCATGCTGGTTGAAGTTCTGAAACGCTACGACCACCAGGAGATCTCAACCGAAGACTTCCGGCGCGTGGTGGCGCGCTTCACTCCACCGAAATCCGACGATGCCGACCTGGAGACCTTCTTCGACTCCTGGGTTTATGGCACCGGCATCCCTACGCTCAAAATGAGCTACAGCGTCAAGGGTAAGGCGCCGGCGCTGCGCCTGGTGGGGACAGTGACGCAGACGGACGTGGAACGCGATTTCGCTGCCCTGGTGCCGGTAGAGATCCACGTGGCCGGCAGCCCAACCACCACCCAATGGATTCGGTGCGGCAGCGAGCCGGCCACATTTAGCGTGGCCCTGAAACAGCCTCCGTCAAGAGTGACGCTGGACCCGGACCGCGCGGTCTTGCGGCGGTAGAACTGCCTGTCTCTGCAGGGGCCCGGCCCCTACTGCAGCACCTGCTCGAAGAAGGCCAGGGCGCGCGGGTCATGGGTTTGCTGAAGCGCGTTCATCGCGTGTTTCCGCATGTCCGGGAGCTTGCTGGTCTGGGCGATTTCGATCAACACCGGGACGCCTTTGCCGGCGCGCAGATTCCCCAACGCGGATATGGCCCGGCGCTGGACCTGCTGATCCCGGTCATTGCGCGCGGTGGCAATCAAGAGGTTTAGCGCATCGGGCTCGCTGCTCTCAGCGATGGCGCCGATGACGCGGGCGCGCAGGGCAGAACTGGCGTCGCTGGCCAACAGACTGCGGAGGGTATCCAGGCCGTGCCGGCCGCGCGCCGAACCCAGCCAGCCGATGGCGCGCCGGCGGAGTTCCTCGGGCTGGCCTGCGGCGGCAAAGCGGTCGAGCGTGGCATCGGCCGCGGGGTCGTCGTGCCTGGCTATGGCTCCGAGCGCGCCGTTACCGGGGATCCCGGAATCGGCAGCCAAGCCGGCCAACAAGGCGATACTTTCCGGCGGCTTCACGTCGTTCAGCCAGTGCACCGGCACGCCGCCGGCATCGATCTCACAATCGGGCGAAAGCGCGCGAATCCTCTCCAGGGTATGATTGACGACGCGGAACAGGATGACGGCGTGATCCGGCGGTTCCAGGTGAATCACTCCCGGCGCGAACCAGCCATCGTGGCCGACGTATTCGCAGCCCAGGCCGTAAGAGCGGACCGAAGGGACCGTCCAGCCGATCCACGCCGGCTGCGGCTCCTCGACGAGCAGCGCGCGAAACTCGCGTTCCAGGCCAGCGGCCGCGGAGCGCGTATCCACCTTGGCATTGGTGAGCAGCCGGGGCTGGGCCGCCAGGGACAGCGCGCCCAGAACCAGAATCGCGCCCGCTTTCATTTGAGGATCTCCTCGAGAAACGCGGTGGCTTCCGGCGACTTCAATTCCACCAGGTGCTGGACGATGTGCCGCTTCATATCGGGGTCGCTCTCCTTGCGGCCCAGTTCCACCAGTGCCTTCACATTTTTCTGAGCGAAGAGCGTGGAAATGATGGCGCGCTTCACGTCTTTATCCTGTTCGCCCGAGTAAATCGCCACCAGCGCTTCGCCGGTGCTCGGTGCTTTGACCGCCGCCAGGCCCTGGACGGCGCTGCGGCGGAGGCCGGCGTCTTTTTCGGTGCGCGCCACTTCCAGCATTTTCTCGCTATTGCCGGCGCCGGCCAGCGCGTAAAGGATCTGCCTCTTGACCTCGGGCGATGTTTCCGCCTGGTAGAGCTGCCAGATCTCGGGCTGAGCCGCGGTGGCGCCGAGCATATGAATGGCTTGAATGCGCAGCTCCGGGTTCTTCTCGGTTTTGGCGATCTGCAGCAGGCGGTCTTTGTCCTGGCTGGAGACGAAGGCGGTCAGCACCGCCCGTTTCACCGCTGTGTCGGCGCTCGAGTTGTAGATTTCGAGCAGCACCTGCCCGTTGTTATTCTGCTTGCGGTTCGCCACACTCATGTAGTTGATGGCTTCCAACTGGAGATCGGGGTTGGCGTTGCCGCGGGCGATGCGTTCCAGGAGTTGCTGCGCGCGCGGCGAGCCGTTTTCCGCGAGCACAAACAGGGTGCGCTTCTTGAGCCTTGGCGCCTGTGCGCTTTTCAGCAGGTTCTCGAGAATGGGGAAAGCGCGGTCGGGATCGGACTGCATCAGCCCGTTGAGCGCCAGCAATTTGATTTCGTCGTCGCTCTCCGTCTCCGGCGCCGCAGGCTTACCCGATGCCTGGCGCACTTCGACTTCGAGCGCCTTGGCATCATCCAGCCAGCGGCTGTTGGGGAACGCTTTGCGCAACTCGGCGATGGTGGCGAGGGCCTCGTCGCGGCGCGCCAGGCGGTCGAGCGAGTAGGCTTTCCAATAGAGCGCACCATCGGCCTCGGCGCCACCACGTGTGGCCACCTCGGAGAAGCGGTCGAGCGCCTGGTCCCAGCGGTGTTCGTCGAGCGCGTGTTTGCCGCTGCTATAGAGGGCGTCGTCGCTGCCGCCGCGGCGCTCGTAGGATCTGGCCTCACGCGCGTAGGATTTGGCGTCCTGCGCATAGGCTTGCGCCAGGGCCATGGGCGCGAAATCCTTCTTGAAGTCGAAGTTGAGGTCGAAGTTCATGCCGGCGACCCTCTCTTGGGCTTCCTGGGCCTTTTCCATCGCCAGTTCCACCTGGTCGCTAATCACCAACTGCCGGTCCGGCGGGAACTCAAAGTCGAACGGTTCGATATTGATGTCGATGTCGCGCCACATGTCCGGAGCGATCATTGGCTCCGGCGGTTCGGGTGGCTCCGGTGGCTCGGGCGGTTCGGGTGGTTCCGGAGGCTCCGGCGCCAGCACCGGCGCGGGTGACGGTGACACCGGGGCCACATGCGGCGGTGGCGGCGGTGGCGCCGGCTGGGATTGTCCTTGCGCCAGCGCCAGCGCGTTGGCGGCCAGCAGCGTACCCAAGGCGGTCCATTTCGAAAACGAGATCATATGCGTCTCACCTTTCATGATTTTCTTTCGGCGCCGGAAGCTCTTGCGGCTGCCGCTTGTTGGGCCCGAACGTTCTCGCCCAGCACCCGAATCTTGAACAGGATTCCTTCGCTATCCAGCCTGTTGCGCATTCTTTCGAGTTCTGCCGGATTCAAGCGCGCGGGCGCGTGGGTAATATCGAGCATCACCCGGTCCAGGTCGTCCAGCAGTCCGGCTACCGCCGCATCGCCGGTGCGAAGCGCGGTTTGGCGGTACAGGCGGCTTTCCGCCACCAGGTCCACGGCGCGCTCCTGCTCGAAGGAAATATCCAGCGGCTGTTGCGGATTGGCGTTGGCCACCTCAGCCAGCACCATCTGGGAACGCTCCAGGTAATCGCCCACCGCCAGGCGCAGCAACCGTTCCCCAGCTTGCGGATCGGCCGCCGCGACCGTTCGTACGGGCTTAGGCGTTGGATAGAACTGCCCGGCGAGCAACGCTGCCAGCAGCACGCCGGCCGCAGCCGCCCAACGCCACACCGGCGCCGGCCTAAAGGCCAGCCGGACCGGCAGGCGCGGTGCGATGCGCTGCCAGATGCGCGCGTCGAAATCTTCCGCCGGCTGCGGCACGGTGAAGCCTTCGGCGGCGCGCAGCACGCGCTCGAGGGAAGCATACGCCTGGAGGCAGGCGCCGCACGTTTCCAGATGGCCGGCTGCATCCGGCGCGCCGGTCTCTTCGCCGTAATAGTAGAGGACGAGTTGCTCTTCGTTCAGGTGGTTCATCTGACCGGACTCACAATCGGTTCCAGCGCCCGGCGCAGCTTCTGCACCGCGCGAAAGACGCTATGTTTGGCGGCGCCAGGCTGGCACTCCAGCACCTGGCTGATCTCGTCCAGCCGCAGGCCCTCATAGTGGCGGAGCACGAAAGCGGCGCGCTCGGTCTCGCTCAATTGGTTCATCGCCTCCGCCAGCCGCTCGCGGACCTCGCCGCTCAGCGCGATGCGCTCTGGCGAAGGATCGAGCGACGGCAGCTCCGGCACGCTGTCGCCCGGCTCTTCCGCCGCCACCGGCGCCTGGTTGCGCCGCTTGCGAAGGCGAACCAGGTCGAGCGCGCAATTGGTGGCGATGCGGTAGATCCAGGTGCCGAAACTGGCGCGCTCATCGAACCGGCCCAACTGGCGGTAGGCGCGGAAGAAGCTTTCCTGCACCACATCTTCGGCGTCCTGTGCGTTTTCCGTCATACGAAAGGCGAGCCGGAACAAAGCACGACTATGGCGCTCCACGAGCGTTCGGAACGCGTCCGTATCACCCGACCGTGCCTTGGCTACGAACGCTCGGTCGTTCTGCTCCATCCGGCTGTTGGTTAGACTACCGGTTTTGCGGGCGGTTAGCAAAAATTGTTACAAGCTGCTGGGGGCTGTGGAGGGCGCCGGTCCTGTGGCGCCGTTGCACCCGGGACGCGGCTGGTGGGGACCACGTAGCGGACGTCAGGTGCCGGGGGCTACCGATAAACTGGCGCACGCATTCCTGCCAACGCAAAGAAACGTCGAGACGAATCTCGACGCTGCACGCAGGAATGCGCGCGCCACAGGGCGTCTAGCGCCGGAAAGCGGAGCGGCCCGCAAAACGGGAACGCCCCTTCAGCCGCTCCTCAATCCGGAGGAACTGGTTGAATTTCGCGACTCGCTCGCTGCGGCAGCCCGAACCGGTCTTGATGTGGCCGGCGCCGGTTGCAACCGTCAGGTCCGCGATGAAGGTATCCTCGGTTTCCCCGGATCTGTGGGAGACGAAGCACCGGTAGGCGTTGCGCGCCGCCAGTTCCATCGTATCGAGCGTTTCCGTCACGGTGCCGATCTGATTCAATTTGATGAGGATGGCATTACCGATTCCCTTGTCGATTCCCTGCTGAAGGATCTGCGGGGTCGTGCAGAAGATATCGTCTCCCACCAGTTCGATTTTGGCGCCGAGAGCGAGCGTCAGGTTCCGCCAGCCGTCCCAATCGTTCTCCCCCATACCATCTTCCAGGAGCACGATCGGGTATTGCTTTACCCATGACTCCCAGATTTTGATGAGCTCGTCGGAAGTAATGCCCTTCTTGGTGGACTTGAAGAGCACGTACTTCCCGTCGTCCCACATTTCACTGGCGGCAGGGTCGAGACAAATCGAGATATCGGTGGATGGCTTGTAGCCGGCTTTGGCGATGGCTTCCAGAATCAGCTCGACGGCTTCGTCGTTCGATTTCAAATCGGGAGCGAAACCACCCTCATCACCCACGGCGGTGCTGTAACCCTTACTGTGCAGCACCTGCTTGAGTACGTGGAAGGTTTCCATGCCCATGCGAATGGCCTCGGCGAACGAGGGCGCGTTGTGTGGCGCGATCATGAATTCCTGGAAATCGACGGTATTATCGGCGTGCTTGCCGCCGTTGAGCACGTTCATGCAAGGCACGGGCAGCGTGCATGCGTTGGCGCCGCCAAGATATCGGTACAGCGGCAGTGAGTGAGCGCTCGCCGCGGCGCGCGCGGCAGCCATGGAGACGGCGAGAATCGCATTGGCTCCCAGTTTTCCCTTGTTGGGGGTTCCATCGGCCTCAATCATCGCCTGATCGATGGCCCGCTGGTCGGTAGCATCCTGGCCCACAACAGCAGCGGCCAGTTGTTTTCCAATATGGCCTGCGGCCTGCTTGACGCCCTTCCCGCCGTACCGCTTTTTATCGCCGTCACGCAGTTCGGCGGCCTCCTTTTCTCCCGTGGATGCTCCCGAAGGAACGGCCGCGACGCCGACCGCGCCACCGTCGAGCCAAACCTCGGCCTCAACGGTAGGATTGCCGCGAGAGTCGAGGATCTCACGACCTACAACGCTTACGATTTTGGTCATCTATGACTCCTTGTGCACTGCAATGAGAAGAAAACGGTTGTCCGAGAATGAAAAAGCTCCTACCAGACGGTAGGAGCTATCAGAACCGGCTGCCCGGAACGGTTAGAGGTGACGCTCCATCACCTATGCACTTTCGAAGCTCGACTATAACTCATGGCACCCGGCTGGGCAACGGCGCTAGTGCGGAGGGGCACTCCCGTTCTTCAGCACGAAGGCCAAATCCCGGAACACAGCGGCTGACAGCGAGAGGCGGCGCAGCTTTTCAACTGTCTGCTCCACGTCATAGGCGACCGAGCCGAGGGTTACATCGCCGTCCTCCCATATCGCGTAGCAAGCCTCGGCCCGGCCGTGCTTCGGCTGGCCGACACTACCGGGATTGACGACCAGGCGGGTTCCCAGTAAGCGGCGGAAGGGTATGTGGGTGTGGCCGGCGAGTTGTATGTCGATGCCCGATCCAATTTCATCGGCCAGCCACAGAGGCGACTTATCCTGTCGATATTCAAACAACGGATCCGAGGGCACCGCGTGGCACATCAAGAACACGCTTCCCTCCACAACCGTGGTGGCTTTCAAAGGAAGATTGCGCAGGTACTCCTTGTGTTCCTCGTTGAGCACGGAAAGCGAATAGCGCCGGGTCTCTTCCGCCATGGCACGAAAACGCGTGGAGCATCGCGGATCTTCGTCAAAACCAACCGAGTGATCGTGATTGCCACGTACGACGATGGCAGCCTTCTCGCGTACGAACTCGATGACTTCCGCGGGATTGGGTCCGTAATTCACCAGGTCGCCCAGCACCCAAAGCCGATCGAAGCCGGACGGCAGGGCGCGGATAGCCTCGAGATTTGCGTGAAGATCCGAAATGATCAGCACTCGCATTGCGCTGCTCCAGGCATTATTGCAGCATCCAGCCGTTTGCTGTATTCTCTGATTAGGCGGTGGAGTTCGCCGAACTGTCGCTCCCAAGCGGCCAATGACTCCTATAGCGAATTCGCTGTAGGGGCTTCCCCGCCGAACCCCTGAACAGCAGAAACTGAGTATCGGATACCGGTATGGAGCAGGTCTGGTTTTCAGCAGCGCTGTGGCTGATCCTTGCGTTGATCGCGACGCTGCTGTCGATTTGGTTCAGGATCTCGACGGCGCTTTCGGAAATCGTTGTCGGCACAGTGGCGCAGCTCATCATCGGAGCGCTCATCGGTACCGAAGTGTTGGGGGCCAAATCGGCATGGGTCGGTTTCCTGGCTGGGACCGGCGCCATCGTGCTCACGTTTCTGGCCGGCGCTGAGCTCGATCCAGGCATCTTCCGGACGAAGTGGAAAGAAGCGATGGGCGTTGGCATGGTCGGCTTCATCGGGCCTTTCCTGGGCGCGGCGGCCGTCGCGCACTATCTGCTGAAGTGGTCGATTCCGGCAAGCTGGCTCGCCGGCGTTGCCCTGTCCACAACTTCGGTGGCCGTGGTTTACGCCGTCATGCTCGAGCTCGGTTTGAACCGGACCGATTTCGGCAAAGGCATTCTCGCAGCTTGTTTTGTGAACGATCTCGGAACCGTCATCGCGCTGGGCCTCATTTTTGCTCCGTTCACTGCGCGGACACTGATCTTTATCGTCGCGAGTGTGGTGGTGTTCGGGGCGCTGCCCTTTGTCACTCCGTGGTTCTTTCAGAAATACGGCGGACGCGTTTCGGAGCTCGAAGCAAAGTACATTCTGTTTCTGCTGTTCGGGATGGGCGGCCTGGCGGCCTGGGCCGGCAGCGAGGCCGTGCTGCCGGCGTACATCATCGGAATGGTGCTGGCCGGCACCGTGGGGAAGGATCACATCCTGATCCGGCGTCTGCGCACGCTGACCTTCGGGCTGCTGACGCCCTTCTATTTCATTCGCGCCGGATCGCTTGTATCCGTGCCGGCGCTCATCGCCGCACCGCTCGCTTTTCTCGCACTGTTTGCGGCCAAGATGGTTGGCAAAATGGTCCCGCTGATTCCAACCGTGCGGGCGTTCAATCATGAAGGGCACCAAGGGCTGTACTACTCTCTGATGATGTCGACTGGACTAACGTTCGGTACCATCTCGGCCCTGTTCGGTCTCAATCATCGGATCATCACCAGTGCGCAATATTCGTATCTGGTCGCGACCGTCATCGTGAGCGCCGTCGTGCCCACGGCGATTGCCAACGCTTATTTCATGCCCAAGCACCTGCTGCCCAAATCGGAGGCGGCCGAGCGGCCGTTGGCTACGATGGCAGAAGACGCCGGCGCCGGGAGATAGAGATGCTCGAGCACATCCTGATTGCACACGACGGTTCCGATAGCGCGCGAAAGGCATTCGATTTCGCCGTCGACCTCACTGCGCGCCTTGGCGCGCGTCTCGGCATGATTTGTGTGGAGGAGGAGGTCCCCCGCCACGCCGAGGTGATCGACGAATTCCGCGAAGAGAAAGATCGCGCCGATAGCTACTTCGGGCAGCTTGCCGAACACTGCCGGGCGCGGGCGGCGATGCATTCCGTGGACCTCGAGACCGTGATTGTGCCCGGACATGCGGTCAAGGTAATTGGCGATTTCGTCCGGCAGAATGCCATCGACCTGCTGGTTATCGGCTTCACGGGTCATTCCCGGATTTACGACCACATTTGGGGCGGCACGGCCCACAACCTGACAAGCACCGTGCGCTGCAATGTGCTCGTGGTGAAATAACAAAGCCAGGTAGCAAAGCCAAGTAGCGGAGCGCCTTGGATGGAATCGCACCTTCCTTTCGTGGGGATGGCGAAGGAGATCGAACGCCTGAATCTGGCCTTTGCCACTGGCGATCCGCTCCTATTGCTGGGGCCGCAGGGGAGCGGCAAGACCAGGCTCATTCAAACAGCGCTCTCCAGTAACAACCACGTGCTTTACGTCGCCTGGGAGCCGACCTTGCATGGCCTGCTGACCGCGATGGCGCGCGTTCTGATCGCCGCACGGCACGCGGATTATATTAGCCGCGCTAAGCCTGGCTCCGATCCGGAGGCCTGGCTCGCGGTTCAAACCAGTATTCACCTCAAAGGGCTCCTATGGACGGCGGTGGAACGCTCACCGGTGCCGATAATGCTGGACGGGATTGCGGGTGCCGGCTTCCCTACTTACCGTTTCTTGCAGCGAATCTCTCATACGCCCGGCATGGTTCTCTTCGCCGCATCGCGGGACGCCTTCAGTTTGGGAGCGTTGGCCAGACTGTTTTGGAATCCGGCGACGGTGCTGAATATCCTGCCGCTCCCTGAGCGGGACGCCGAACAACTGTTCGAAGCGGCCGCCGGCCATTTCAAACTGCGCCACCTGGACCTAGAGGAGTTCCGGGAAAAGGCGTTGGAGAGCGCCCGCGGGAACCCAGGGCAGATTATTGAGATGTGCCGGCTGGCCGCCCTGCCGCAATACCATGTGGGCCGCCATATCAAATTCTCTCCGCTCCGCATCGATATGGTCATGAAATTCGCGCCATAGAGGCGGGATGTCGCTATCGGCGTACTTCGGTCCGGCCGGCTTCATTGCGCCTCTTCTGAGCCTCCAGTGCGGCTGCGAAATCTTGGGTGAGTCGCTGACAATCCAAGCCGCTTTCCGCCGCAATCGGAACTTGCCAGGCGGAACCGGTGTTCAGGCCCACCTGGAGAATGCCTCCTGCTGGACCTGGTGTCAGACCGATTCTTAGCACGGCGTCACAGGGAGCATACGAAGCGATGCTCCCGTACGCCGAATAGGATCCCCGCTCCCGGTCTGTAATCCAGAGCAGGCGCCTGCCGGTCAGAGCCAGCAAATCGCCCGCCATCGAGTGACGGCGAGGAAACAACCAGCTGCGGGACCGCACCGCTCCCGGTACCTGGAAAGCCCGTACGAAAACGGTTTCTCCCGGATCCAGTTCTGCTGTTAAGGCGTTGCTGAATTTGATATCGAGGCCAACTCCGAACTGAGCCTCTGAGGTTCCGGGTGACTCAGTTCCGCGCAGCAATCTATCCCGGAAGCGGCGCATGAACCGAGAGACCGGCGGGAAACCGCGAGTATTGTAACGGACGGTGTAGTCGAAATCTGGTCCGGTGAAACGGAGCCAGCCCTTCAGAAGCATGTGGCCCGATTCGACCGAGGAGATTTGGTCCAGTGCGCATCGGCAAGGAGGCTCCCCGGCGCTCGGGTGAGAAACGATATAGATCGCGCCGCCAATCAGAAGCAGGATGCGGGGCGGATAAGACGACCGGCCGAACCAATCGGGACTGTCGCGCGGCAGGAAGATGCCTGCATCGAAACCTGCCAGGGAAGCCGGCAATTCAAAATCGGGCGGGCAATCGTCTATCGAGCGAAGCGCGAACGCGACGATGTAACGTCGCGAATCAACTGCCGGCCGCTGTCCCATAACCTCTGTGCCAGCTCACGCTGCTGTACCCGGCGCGCTCTCCTGCGCCGCGTTTTCCGGAGCTGCGGCGAGAGCCGCGAGATCGTCTCGCAGGGGCACCTCGTCCTCCACGCCGGTCTTATTTGCCGCCAGGCGATCCAACTGTGCCCGGTATGCATCGGCGTAGCTGTCGAACTGCTCCTGCAATTCGGTGAATGTCTTGCGCACCCAGGCCTGCAGCACGCGCGCGTAGATCACAACGGCATCCGCAATCTGGTTCCCCGCTTTGGACTTGATCCGTCTCTCCACCCGCGCGGCCGCCCACCGGCGGCCCAACAGTGGTGTCAGCCTGCTCGGACCGACTTCAATTCCGAGGCTGCCCAAATCGAAGCGCGGCATATTCTTCAGCACATCCAGCAACTCGCCCTGCTCCGGCCCGTTCTCAACCTCGAGCGCCAGGGCGGCTCGCGCGAGGGTGCGCCCGGCGCTACGGGCCGCTTCCTGGATGGCGGATGCAATCTGCGCGGCTCTTTCGGCGGCAGCCTGTTCCAGCTTGTTCTTGATAAGGTCTGCGCCGATTGCACTTGTACCCGAGTCCCAAGCGTCAATCAGGCTGCCGGCGGCTGTCCGAATGAAGCCATCGGCGCATTCGCGGAGCGCGTCAGTCAGTTCGATCGACTCAGTTCGCGCCTCTGCAATTCCGCCGGAGGACCGTCTGAGTTCGGTCTCCAATTCCCGCAACCTGGTTGAGTCACTCTCGACCGCGGGGTGTCCTCCGAGCCCCGAGCGCTTCAGGCGGGCCTTGAGCGCGGCTTCCACGCCCAGCCGAAGCGCGCCGATCTTCCGGTTTAGCGACTGCCGCGCGAGTTCCGCGTGCCGCGTATAGAGCGGAAGGATCTCGGCGTGAAGCCAGCTCTCCAGGAGATCCGTGTATCCAGTCTTAATGCTGACTGCGTGCACTGGTAACTCGTAGCCCAAATCCGACCGGAGATGATCCGCCACGTATTGAAGGACGCGGCCCCGGTCCTCTAGCGCCAGCAGGTCCGCCTTGCTTAACAGAACGGAGGCGGCGATTCCAGCTTCGTTGAGCGCTCCGACGGTCGCCAGATCATCCTGTGTCAAGGTGGAGCCGGCATCGATCAGAACGACGCCCAAATCGCACCGCGGAAGATAGGCCTTGGTTTCGGCGGCGCCGGAAGTGGCCAGCGACCCAAGGCCCGGCGTATCCACATAGACGATGCCTTCCTGCAGCCGCTGCGCCGGAAGTTCCACGACAATTCGGGTTACGTGCTGGGCGTTCCCCGGATTGCGCTGCTCGGTGACGAACTCCGCCAGCCGCTCAATTCCGAATTGCTCCGGCTTTCGGTCGGCGAACCAGGCGGTGGCGCGCGACTCGGCGCCATAGACCAGACGAGTGGGAACCGATGTGATCGGGTTGACCCCCACCGGCAGCAGATTCTGCCCGACAATATGGTTCAGCAGCGATGACTTACCAGAACTTACCCTGCCGAAAACGGCGATCTCGAAGCTCTTCGACTCCAGGCGATCGATGATGGTCGCCAGCGCCGGCCGAAACTCGACCAGCCCGTGCTGGTTGATGGCTCGTTCGAGAGTTTTCACTAAGGCGATGTCGCCGCCCGCCTCCTCCAGGCGCTGCAACCGCTTTTCCAGGTCGGCGGACTCGCCTTGTGCGAGATACGAATTCAACCTTGAAATGATGCCCTGCATCTCATCGACGAGCCCGGAAAGCTCCGTACCGGCGGCGTGGGCCAGCTCTCCGTACCCCGTCATGCGCTTCGGACGGCGCTCATCGAACGCAATATCGACGAACGCCAGCGTTACTCGAATCGAGTGCACCGACCCGAGATGAGGAAAGGGAATCGGAACCCCCTGGCTATCCAGGATCCGAACCAATTGCGCACGCATCCTGGAGATGTAGTCCTGGACGACCTTGGCCTGCGCCGGCGAGATGTCCGGTTTGAATTTGGGGAACGGGGACTTCGACTGCGATGCGACCAGAACCGCCTCAATTTCGGCCAGCAGCTTGTCGGCGTACTGGCAACTCGTGAGGAGGTGCCGCTGTTGCGACGGATTCAGGTCACCGCGTTCCGGCGCGTCGTCCATCGTGCTCACCGTCCCGGGAAGTCCTCTCTGTAGGAGTCATCTTCCCCGAGGGGCGGTTGCGGCGAACTCCAACGCCTGAATCCATTATGTCCGAAGCCCGATAGCCGGTCAACGCGGGCGGTCACTCCCGGGTAAAGAGCAAAGCGGCGCTGGAAAAGAAGTTATAATCGGGTTTAGACCGTTGGTGATGGAGCCCGCCGTCAACCGTCTCGAGCCTGGCTCGGGAATGATAGCTCCTACTCTTGTGAAGAGCTATGATTCTGAGGACGCAAGACATCCATCCCGAAACAACCGGCACTGAGCATCCCTCTAATCCCAGCCAGCGATTCACGCGGATGCCCGGCAACTCCCCGCTTCAATCGGCTCTCGATCTGGTCACTGATGTGGCGGCGCGGTATGAGATTTCCGCCCTTTCCGGCTTGCTCGCCAGCGCACGAGCATCGGCAGGAGAGGACGAGATCAGCGTCGCCGTGCTGGGACGATTCAAGGCCGGCAAAAGCAGCTTCCTGAACCACTTCATGGGGCGTAATATCCTCCCAATCGGTGTCGTGCCGGTAACGGCCGCGGTCACGGAAATCCGCTACGGCGCCCGCGAAGAGGCACGAGTTCATCACCGGGATGGCCGCGACCCCGAAGTTCGGCTCGACCAGATCGGCGGCTACATCGCCGAGAAAGAGAATCCGGAGAACGCGAAGCAAGTCGACCTGATCACCGTGGAACTGCCGGAATTGGGGCGATTTCGCGGGCTGAAGTTCGTCGATACGCCCGGTCTCGAGAGCGCGCTCGGTCACAACACGCAAACATCCTTGGACTGGCTGCCGAATGTGGGGCTCGCGTTGGTGGCGGTCAGAGTCGACCCGCCGCTATCGCAGCGTGATATCGAGCTACTGAAGAGCCTATACCAGTACACGCCGAAGGTCGCGGTACTGCTCACCAAAGTCGACCTCGTAAGCGAACGGGAGCTTGAGGAAGTGGTCGAGTTCGTACGCGTCCAGCTTGCCAGGAATTTCTCCGGGACGCCTCAGGTCTTTCCATATTCCACCAAGCCCGGCTTTGAGCGGTTCCGTCACGCGCTGGAAGCCGAGCTCGTCAGCGGAACGTTGCAGCACTTCGCCGAAGAGCGCGAATCCACCCTCACCCGGAAGATAGACACCCTGTTGCGGGAATGTGGCGACTATTTGGCCCTGAATCTCAAATCGGCTGAAATGGTCCAGTCGGAGCGCCAGGCGCTGAAGCAGCAGGTCATCGGCGAGCGGGAAATCGTCGACGAAGTGAAGACGGCAGTCCGGCTCGTGGTGCAACATGCCGCGGCCGGCACGCGGTCCCAGGTCAGCCAGCGGCTGGAGACGCACCAGAACGATTTGGAGCGAACGCTGCTCGAAGCCTTCGAAAGTGAATTTCCGAAATGGACCAAGAGCCTTGGCACGATGCTTTCCTCGTTCGAGGGCTGGCTGGCCAAGGCCTTGCGCGAAGAGCTTGCCGGGCTTTCGATCCGGGAACGCAGTTCGTTCCTCGCGCCCCTCCACCGAGTGCGGAAACAGGCATTCCGTGCGCTGCAGCAATTTCGGGATCGCTTGTCGGATCGCACCATGCGGGCATTCGGCGTGCCGCTGCGCACAACGGAAACTGAAATCGCTGTCGTGGAGCCCAGTACACCCGATATCAGAGTCGGACGAGTGTTCGACAGAAACTGGGAGCTGCTCTCGCCCATTCTGCCTGTGTGGACGATCAAGGCGGTGGTTCGCCGCCATTTTGCGCGGACCATTTCCTATCTGATCTACCAGAATCTGAGCCGGCTCAGCACGCAGTGGGAAGAGAGCGTCAATGGCGCGCTGTGGAGTGTCGAGAAGGAATCCCGGCGGCGCCTGGATGAATTGATGGGCACGGTCGAGCGGCTGCTAGACGGAGGCGGTAATGAGCGGGCGCCGCAACTCCGCGCGGACCGGGAGAGGCTTGAGATTGCGCGGAAGTCCCTGGCTCGGGAGACCGGGAGTTGATCCGGTACCTGTTGGTGTTGGTTGGCGGCGGCGTCGGCGCCTTGACGCGGTACGTAGCGGCGTCGGCCATCATGACGCGTTTCGGCGGAAAATTTCCGCTGGGGACGCTGGCCATCAATGTAACCGGCTCCTTCCTGATCGGCTTTCTGATGACGATGCTTACCGAGCGATTCCAACTCGACCCGCGATGGCGGCTCTTGCTGGTGGTCGGATTCCTGGGCGGGTACACCACGTTTTCAAGCTTCGAATGGGAGACGTTCACGTCGGTCAGGGATGGCGCGCTCTGGGCCGGGATGCTCAATGTCGTCTCCAGCGTTATGCTGGGCTACGTAGCCGTCTGGCTCGGAGTGTTGTTGGCGAAGCGGTAGCGGCTGAAAAGGAGTTGGCATGCTCCAGAAGGGCACGGCAAAGAAGGTCACGATTTTCGTCAATGAGGACACGCAGCACCATTTCGGTTCCTTGTGCGACTCGATTCTGACGTTCCTGTTGCACAAAGGGGTGTCTGGCGCTACCGCCACGCGCGCGATGGCCGGCTTCGGCGAGCACCAGGTGATGCACACGACGAAAATCGAGGTGCTCACCGAACACCTTCCGATTCGCATTGAGTTCATCGAATCCGCTGAGAAAGTCGATGAGCTCATGCCCACGCTCTACGACATGGTGATCGATGGCGTGATTGAAGTTCAGGACACCCAGGTTGTCAAAGTTGCCAACAAAGAACGCCCATCGCCGCCGAAGGGGCCGCACACGGAAATGAGAGGTACGGCCCGATTGATGCGGATCTACATGGGCGAATCGGACAAGTGGCAGGGCGAACCTCTGTACGAGGCGATGGTCAAGCGTTTGCGCCTGATGGACATTGCGGGCGCAACCGTATACCGGGGCATTCTCGGTTACGGAGCGAAGGGCCATACACACAAGAGCGGGCGTCTGCCGTTTTCGCACGATCTGCCGGTGATGATTTCGGTCGTGGACGCGGAGGATAAGCTGGCCAAGGCTATCAACGAAATCGAGTCGATGATGCAGGACGGTATTATTGTTCTTTCCGATGTGGACGTAATTCGCCTGGTTCACAGCCGCCCGGCAGCGGAGGCTTCTCATGCGAACAGTTAAGAAAGCCAAACTGCTGCGCCTGCATTTTAGCGAGAGCACGCACTACAGCGGGAAGCCGTTGTACGAAGCGATCGTGAATCGCTGCAAGGAATTGAAGATCGCGGGCGCCACTGTGTTTCGCGGCCTGGAAGGGTACGGCGAGACGGCGGAAATCCACCGTCATCACCTCATCAGGAAAGATCAGCCGATTGTCGTCACGATTGTGGACACTCCGGAAAACCTGGCGCGGCTGATTCCCGAGGTCGAGGAGATGATGGACACGGGCATGATCGCCACGTCGGACGTGGATTACGTTCGCATCGAGAAGCCGCCGGCGGCACAATGACGTAGCGCACCAGTCACGTACAGTAGGAATATGCCAGCTCCATTGAACAAGTTCAGCTCCCGAATCACGCAACCCAGATCGCAGGGCGCCTCACAGGCGATGCTCTATGCGACCGGCCTTAGCGAGGAAGACATGAACAAGGCCCAGGTGGGCATTGCCAGCGTGTGGTATGAAGGCAACCCCTGCAACATGCATCTTCTCCAATTGGCCGAAATGGTGAAGGAGGGCCTCGACACAGTTGGCCTGGTCGGGATGCGGTTCAACACGATTGGCGTGAGTGACGGCATTTCGATGGGCACGGAAGGCATGAGTTTCTCCCTTCAGTCCCGCGACCTGATTGCGGATTCCATCGAAACCGTGATGGCCGCGCAGTGGTACGACGCCAACATCTCGATTCCGGGCTGCGATAAGAATATGCCGGGCTGCGTCATCGCAATGGGCCGGCTGAACCGCCCATCGCTGATGATATATGGTGGGACCATCCGGGCCGGCCACCGCGATGGAGAAAAGCTCGACATCATCTCGGCGTTTCAGAGTTATGGCGAATATCTGGCGGGCAACATCGACGATCGCGAGCGGCAGCAGATTGTCCGCCATTCCTGTCCCGGAGCGGGGGCGTGCGGAGGCATGTACACGGCGAATACGATGGCCTCGGCCATCGAGGCGCTCGGGATGTCGCTGCCGTACAGTTCCTCCACGCCCGCGGAAGACGCCTTGAAACTGGCCGAGTGCGCTGCCGCGGGAGCCGCCATCAAGAATCTCCTGGAGCTCGATATCAAGCCGCGGGACATCATGACCCGCGAGGCTTTCGAAAACGCGATCGTGCTCGTCTCCGCCCTGGGCGGATCGACAAACGCTGTGCTCCACCTGCTCGCCATCGCGCGCTCGGTGAACGTGCCGCTGGCGCTCGACGACTTCCAGAGGGTAAGTGACCGCGTGCCCCTGTTATCGGACTTCAAGCCGAGCGGCAAGTATGTCATGGAGGATCTCCATGGTGTCGGTGGAATTCCTGCCGTGATGAAGATGCTGCTGGCTGAGGGAGTCTTGCATGGGGACTGTCTGACGGTTACCGGCAAGACGGTAGCCGAGAACCTGAAAGGCCTGCCTGGCCTGACGGCGGGGCAGCAGATTGTTCACGCGTTCTCCGAGCCAATTAAGCCGGTCGGCCACATCCAAATCCTGCGCGGCAACCTTGCGCCGGATGGCGCCGTGGCCAAAATCACCGGCAAAGAGGGCCTGCAGTTCTCCGGTCCGGCGCGCGTTTACGATTCGGAGGAGCTGATGCTGGCCGCGCTGGAGCGGAAAGAAATTCAAAAAGGCGACGTCATCGTGATTCGCTACGAAGGGCCGAAGGGCGGCCCCGGTATGCCTGAGATGCTGACACCGACTTCGGCAATCATGGGCGCAGGGCTGGGCAAGGATGTTGCCTTGATCACCGATGGCCGGTTCTCAGGGGGATCTCACGGCTTTATCGTCGGACACGTTACGCCGGAGGCGCAGGAGGGCGGCCCGATCGCGCTGGTCCGGGATGGTGAGCGCATCACGATTGACGCCGCCAAGAACTCGCTCAGCGTCGCTGTCTCCGACGACGAATTATCAGCCCGGCGAAAAAACTGGACGATGCCGCCCTATAAAGCGGATCGCGGCACGCTGGCGAAGTATATTCGTTTGGTGAAAAGTGCGGCGCTGGGCTGCGTCACGGACGAATAGCGGCTCGGCGGTGTGAGGGTAGAGCGGGCCGGGGCATGCCCGGCCTCTACGGGTCCGTTGTAGGGGCGGGGCATGCCTCGGTAGGACAGACCATCGGTTTGAGTGGTCTGTCACCGGGCATGCCCGAAAAGCGCCGCCCTACGGCGCGTCTGGCTTGGGAAGGGCGCCGGACATGAACTCCGTGACGTCGTGCTTCAGCTTGGCGTGCTGGTCGCTGTCGATGTACAACATATGGCCGGCCTGGTAGAAATCCCAGGTGATGTGTTTGCGCATTTCCGGATGCAGGCCCATGTGGTTGAAGGTGTACTCGACGGCGAAATATGGCGTGGCCAGGTCGAAGTAGCCCGCTGCAATCATCACCTTCATGTACGGGTTCCGCACCATGGCGTTACGCAACATGCTGGTGGTATCGCCGAAACCATTCTGCACGCCGTAGTCCCAGGGCTGCACGCCGCCGCTCGGGTAATAGTAAAGGTCGGTCTTGTACCCCAGTTCTTCGCGAATGTAGTTGGTAAAGGCGGCCGTGAAGGGCGGCGTGATGAGCGTACTGGAAGGGTCGAATTCGCTGGTCTCTCCGGTGTTCAGACTGGAGGGCCCGGTGAGGCGGCCATCATAGCGCCCGATCGTCTCCTCGCGGTCTCGTAACAGTTGCCGCGTGAAGTGCGCCACGTCCCAACGCAAATTGCTCTCGTCGATGTAGCGCGCTTCCAATCCGGTGTAGCGCGCCAGCTTGTCGATCACCGCCTTGCGTTCGGCCGCCGGGAGGTCGTCGCCTTTGCTCAGTGCGGAGGCGTACTCGCCTTGCGCAAAGCCTTCCACTTCCTTTAGGAACGTTTTCAAATCCTTGCCAGCGGCCGCCTTCTTGTGATACCAGGCGTCGGCGGCGCAGGTGGGCAGCGCCAGCACGTAAGTCAGGTCGTTGCTGTTGTCCCAGATGGTGCCCAGGTTGAGTGTGGTGCCGATGAGCACGATGCCGTTGAAGGCGATTCCGTGATCCACCAGGTAGCCCGCCAGGCCGGCGGCGCGGAAGGTGCCGTAGCTCTCGCCGGCGATGAACAGCGGCGAAAGCTGCCGACTGCTGCGCGTGATATACATGCGGATGAACTCGCCCACGGATTGAATGTCGCCCGTCACGCCGTTCATGCGGCGCGCCACTTCGACCGTTTTCGCGCGACTGTAGCCGGTCCCCACGGGGTCGATAAACACCAGATCGGTTTCATCCAGCCACGTGTCCTGGTTGTCCTTCAGCTCGTAAGGTGGCGGAGGCATAGCGCCGGTGGACAGCAGCTTCGGACTGCGCGGCCCCATCCCGCCCATGTGCACCCACATCGACGCCGATCCAGGGCCGCCGTTGAAGCAGAACGTCAGCGGCCGATGCGCCGTTTCTTTGACGCCGTCCAGCGTGTAGGCCATGTAAAAGATGTGCGCCTCGGTTTCGCCTGACGTATCTTTGAGCGGCATCTGCGCCACCGTCGCCGTGTAGTTGATCGCCTTGCCGCCAACGTTGATCGAGTGATGCGTCACCACCGGCGTTTCATCAATCTCGCCGCCCACTGCGGGGCCGGGGCCAGGTATGCCCCCGCGACCGCGGCCACCAGGCACGGCCGCCGGGGGGGCCGGGGCTGGAGCCGGCGCAGGCGTTTGCGCGGCGGGTTGAGCCGGCGCGCGGCCCTGCGCTTGCGCGCGCGGTGTTGCCGGCGCAAGCAACAACAGCGCGGCTGCGAAAGCTGACATCAATAACGTGCTCAGGCGAAAGTGGAACATGGCGATCATCATATCAAAACAAAACCGGAGCGCCATTTTGCAGTGGCATTGTGGGGCAGACCCCCTGGTCTGCGGCCGGCGCACGCCGGCCTTTTTCTGGGCGTTCGGATTGACGCACGTCGAAGCCGGACCGGGGGGTCCGGCGCAGACGAGGGCGTCTGCCCCACACACACAACCCTAGAGTTTTTTGAAGAGGTCGGCAGCGTTGGCGGCGGTGACCATGGTCGATTCCAAGGTGTATTCCTTTTCCGGGTGGAACTGCGGATCGTGGAGAATCTTCAGCCCGATCTCGGCGGCTTTGTCCACGCATAGTGGATACACGAACGTCGCGCCCAGCACGCCATCCATCACTTTCTTGATGCCACCCGCTTCGCCGCCCAGACCATCCACGCCCACAAACAGGATTCCCTGATCGCGGCCCAGTTCCTTGGCGGCCAGGTACGCGCCGACGGCCATCGGGTCATTGTGCCCGTAGAGCACATCAATCGACGGGCTGGCGCGCAGCACTTCCGTCATGCGGTCTTTGGCTTTTGCCTGGATCCAATCCGCGACCGGCTCGGCCACAATGTGTATGCCCGGATAGCGGGCGAACACTTCCTTCGCGCCCGCATCGCGATTGATCTCCCCTTCGACGCCCAAGAGGCCGCGCATCTGGACGACATTGCCCTTGGCCGTTCCGTACTTCTTGATTAGTTGATCGGCGATGAACTGGCCGGCCAGCCTGCCGATGGCGCGGTTGTCGCTATGGATGTAGGTGGTGTAGTTCGGTTGCAGGATGTCGCGCTCCAGGCAGATGGTGGGGATCCGAGCCTCCACCGCCTGTCCCATCACCGCCGTCAGCGCGGCGCGCTCGTTGGGCGCCACAATCAGCAGGTCGGGCTTCTGGCGGATGAACGTCTCCACCTGCGCCACCTGCCGGGCGTTATCCTGCTGCGCGTCGCCGATCACCAGTTTGACGTCACCAGCCGCGCCGAGCAGCCTGGCGAGCAGCGCGTTCTGCGCCGCGCGATACGGCTCCGCGTTGTTGCACTGGCTGAAGGCCACGAAGTATTGCCTCTGGCTCGGTTTCCCGCCCGGTTGGGTGCCGCAACCGGCCGCCAGAAGCGCCGCCGCCAGCACCGTGTATTCGATTCGTTTCATTCCGCTCCCCGCTGCCGTTGTGCCGCCACGGCCAGCACGATGATCACGGCCTTCACCATCATCTCTACGTTGCTATCGACATTGTTCAAGCGCAACATGTTGGTGACCACGCCGATCATGAGCGTGCCGGCGATTGTGCCCGCGATGGTTCCTTTTCCGCCGGCCAGCCGGGCGCCGCCGATCACGGCCGCCGCGATCGCATCCAGTTCATAGGCAACGCCGGCGTTCGGATTGCCCTGATGATTCTCGGCTGTGTACAAGACCCCCGCGAAGCCTGACAGCAGACCAGAAAGTCCGTACACCCAGATCTTTACCGAACGGATGGGAAGCCCAGTGTAACGCGCTGCCTTTTCGTTATCGCCGATCGCCCGCACGTACCGGCCGAAGACGGTGCGCGCCAGCGCCACGCCAAAGATGACGGCCAGCACCGCGAACGCGCCCACCACCACCGCCTTCTGCCAGAAGAGAGAGGCGAAATGCGCCGCCACATCCTGCCCGAAACCGATATCGATGTTGGTGTTGTGCGTCAGCCATTTGGCGAGGCCGCGAATCCCGATCATACTCGCCAGGGTGACGATGAACGGTTGGACGTCGACGAACGCAATCACCGCGCCATTGAGCGCGCCGGCCGCGGCCGATACCAGTAGCGCGGCGCCGATCGCCAGCACCATCGCCTGCACGTGTCCCATACCTGGCGGGCTGGCCGTGAGCCGCATGGCGGTGACCGCGGTCGCCAGCGCCATGATGCTGCCCACGCTCAGATCGATGCCCGCGGTAAGAATGACGTATGTCATGGCGAGCGCCATGATGCCGATCAGCGCAACCTGCCGCAGAATGTCGGTGAGGTTGCCCGGCTGAAGAAAAATGCGGCTTCCATCGGCCGCGTGCGGGCTGAACAGAATGGCGAGCAGCACGATCCCGGCCAGACCGATGAGCGTTCCCTTCAAGCCGCCGCTCCCGCGATGGTGGCCGCCGCCATGATCTTCTCTTCGGTGGCCGCGCCGCGGTCGAAGCTCGCCGCCACGCGGCCCTCGCGCAGCACCAAAATGCGGTCGGAGCACGCCAGCAGTTCGGTCAGCTCGGAGCTCACCAGAATCACGGCTCGCCCGCGCGCGGCGAATTCGCGGATGATGCGGTGGATGTCGCTTTTCGCACCGATGTCAACCCCGCGCGATGGGTCGTCCAGGTAGAGCACCTGCGGATCGGCCGCCAGAAACCGCGCCAGCAGGACCTTCTGCTGGTTGCCGCCGCTCAGCGCGCTCACCGGGGCCTGCCATTCGGATGCGCGCAGCGCCAGTGCGTCGAACCAGGGCCGCATCGCCGCTAGTTCCCTCGACCCCTGCACGAAGCCTGCCGGCGCGAATCGCCCCACCACGGCGAGCGAGCCGTTTTCCAGGATCGGCATCTGCATCATCAGGCCTTCCAGCTTGCGATCCTCGGGCAGCAGCGCGATTCCCAAGCGCATCGCCTGGCGAGAGGAACGCGGGTGCACCGGTTTACCGTTGAGCCGAAGCGTGCCGCCTTCCAACCGGTCGAGCCCAACTAATGCACGCCCTAATTCGCTGCGCCCCGCGCCTACCAGACCGGCGATTCCCAGTACCTCGCCGCGCGCGACGGTGAACGAAACACTCTTCAGCTTGCGATTGGCTAGGCCTATGACTTCGAACATGGGTGGCGCTGCAACGACAGAGCCGGCGGCACTGGTTTCCACACCCACGCCGCTGCGTCCCACCATCATGCGCACGATTTCGTTCATGTCTGTTTCCGCCATGGCGCGTGTTCCAACGGTCTCGCCATCGCGCAGCACCGTGATGCGGCCGGCCACGCGGAAAATTTCGTCCATCTTGTGGGAGACATACACCACGGCGACGCCGCGCCGCTTCAGCTCGCCGATGAGGCCGAACAAGCGCTCCGCGGCATCGCCAAACAAACTGCTGGTGGGCTCATCCATCACGATGGTACGCGCCTCCAGGCTGAGCGCCCGCGCGATCGCCACCAGTTGCATCTGCCCGATGGAGAGCCGGGACAGCAGGCGCCGCGGGCTCACCGGCAGTCCTACAGCTTCGAGGAACGGCGCCGAAAACCGCTCGATTGCCCGCGGCCGCGCCAGCCAGCGCTCGCCGAAGCGCAGATTCCGCACCACGATGTTTTCTCCCACCGTGAGCTGCGGAAACAGATCCAGCTCCTGAAAGATGATGGCGATCCCTGCCCGCTGCGCTTCAAGCGGATTCGAGAACCGGACTTCCCGTCCGTCGATGCGCAGAGTGCCGCTATCGGGCGCCACCACGCCAGCCGCAATTTTAGCGAGCGTGCTCTTGCCGGCGCCGTTCTCTCCCACCAGGGCGTGCACTTCACCGCGCTCCAGGCTGAACGCCGCGTTGCGCAGCGCCCACGCGCCGCCATAGCGCTTCGTGATGCCGGCCGCCTCGATCAGCGCCGGCATCCGGGTCTCCGGCCGTGCGATGCTGTGCTCATCCCGTGAACCACTCCCTACGGTCGTGGCTCCGTTCGGAGGCGAGCGGGGTCGTGGCGACACTAGATCTCGCGGTCATGACACTAGTGCGCCGGCCGCAGGCGCACGGCCTGCCCGCCGCCGGAAACCATCTTCACCCGCAGCGTAGTGGCCGCGGTGACGGGCTTCTCTTCCTTCACCGTGTGCGTCGGGTTGCTGTCGGCGTCCGGCGCATCGGAATAGACCTCGGCAATGAAATCGCCGCGGCCCAAAAACTCCAGCGGCAAATCCACCTCGCTCGGGTGCGAGCCGGTGATCGATCCCACATACCACTCGCGTCCGCTGCGGCGCGCCACCGTAATGTACTCACCGGGCCGCCCGCCGACGACGCGCGTCTCGTCCCAAACGTTGGGTACGACTTTGAGAAACTCGAATTCCTTCTGGCCGCGGTAAGCTTCCGGATAATCGGCCAGCATTTGCAAGCCGCTCTCGAAGACCACGTAAAGCGCCAGTTGGTGCGCGCGGGTGGTCATCACCATGGGCTTCACGTTGCGCGGCTCGAACTCCGCCGGCGTGGCGTTGTTGAACCCGCCGGGCGTGTAATCCATTGGACCGGCCAGCATGCGGGTGAAGGCCAGCGTCAGGTTGTGGTCCGGCGTCACGCGCCCGCTCCACTTGTTGTACTCCGCGCCCATCACGCCTTCCCGGGTCACCAGGTTGGGCCAGGTGCGCCGCAGCCCGTCGGGCTTGTAGGCGCCATGGAAATCGATCATCAGGTGATGCTCCGCGGCTTTTTGAACCACGCGGCGGTAGAAGTTCACCATCCACTGGTCGTCGCGATTCATGAAGTCGATCTTGACGCCGGCAATTCCCCACTTCTCATACAACGGGAACGCGTCGTCGATCTGCCGGTTGACGTCCGACCAGTGGGCCCACAGCCAGATGCGCACGTTCTTCGCTTTTGCGTAGTCCAGAATCGCGGGCAAATCGACCGCCTGATTGTTCCGCGCTATGTCGCTGCCCGAATCGTTTGGCCCGCTGCCCTTAGCGGCCCAGCCTGCATCGATCAACATGTATGGCAGCCCGGCTTCGGCGCAGAAGTCGATGTAATGCTCCATGGTCGCGGTATTCATGCCGGGCTGGAAGTTCACCCCCTCCGCGTAGCTGCCCGACCACCAGTCCCATGCCGTCTTGCCGGGCTTGATCCACGAAGTATCGGCGATGGCGGACGGCGGATTCAGGTTGATGACGATGTTCGATTCCACCAGCCTGCCCGGCTGCGCGCCGATCATCAGCACGCGCCAGGGCGACCGGGCCGGCAAGGCGGATCGCACCACCACGCCGGGATCCTCCACCGACGGCGACAGGCGGGCCGTCAGCAGCCGCCCGTCGCGCGCCGAATGCTGCAAGTACATGCCGGCGTAGTTGTCGATATCGGCCTCGGTGATGGCCACCCACGCCACGCCCGGAAGCTCCACCAGCAGCGGCAGCGCGATCAAATAGTCCGGATGCAGTCCGCCCAGCGGCAACACGTGATAATTGTCTTCATACGGTGTTTGAAAGCTCTCCAGGATTAGCGGGTACGTTGTGCCGTCCTTCGCCAGCCGGAATTCCGTCTTGTCGCCCTGCAGACGAAACTCTTCGAGTGGCGGCTGCGGCGGCACCACGTAGCGGAAGGCCACGCCATCGTTGTACGCCCGCGTTTCGAGCTGCAGCCGGCGGTGCGGCTCGCCCGTCTCTTCCAGATCGAGCGTCATCCAGTGGTATTGGTTCTTCACCGGGTTCGACCTGCCGTGCGGCATCGTGTACGATTCGTTCAGCACTCCGAAATCCGCTTTCACGATCCGGACATTTGCGCCCAGCACCGGCGCCTTTTCCAATTCCAGACCGAGCGCCGACCGCAGCACCACGGGTTTGCCGCCGTACGTGACGGTATACGCCAATTGGCCGTTTTCCGCCGAAACCTGCATCAGGATGGCGCCATCGGGCGACTTGACCGGCTCGGGAGGCAGCGTGGTCACCGGCGCTTTGCGCTCTTGTCCCCAGGCGCACGCGGCCCAGAGAGCGATCGCCAGCCAGAAAAAGTGCTTGTTCCGCATCAGGACCAATATACCGCCGCGATTTGACCGCAAGATCCGGATAGCGCCGCCGCGGCGCCCGCCCTAGACTGAGATGGTGATGACCGCCGAAGAGAGCACTTTCTGGGAAACGTCCTTTTGGGAAGCCATGATGGGGCGGGATTCCCGCATGGACGGCTTCTTTTTCTACGCCGTGGTTTCGACCGGCGTCTACTGCCGTCCCTCCTGCCCGAGCCGCCGCCCGCGCCGCGCCAATGTGGTCTTCTTCCGCGAGCGCGACGCGGCGGAGCGCGCCGGCTTCCGGCCGTGTCTCCGCTGCAAGCCCGATGCACCGATGGGCGCCCATCCCCACGCCGAGCTTGTCAGCCGCGTCTGCCGGTATATCGAATCCAACCCGGATGCGCCGCTCACCCTCGGCGCGCTGGGACGCCGGCTCGGCGTGAGCCCGTTTCACTTGCAGCGCACCTTCAAGTCGCTCACGGGAATCACGCCGCGCGCTTACGTGGACGCTTGCCGCCTGGAAATCATGAAATCGGGGTTGCGGCGCGGCGATTCCGTCACTCGCGCCATGGTGGATGCGGGCTACAGTTCCAGCAGCCGGCTCTATGAAAGCTCGGCATCGCAGCTCGGCATGGCGCCGCGGCAGTACCGCAATGGAGCCTCGGGCGTGGTCATACGCTACGCAGTGGTCGAGTCTGCGCTGGGCAAACTTCTGGTCGCCGGCACCGAAAAGGGCGTCTGCGCCATCCGCTTCGGCGAAACCCGCGCGGCGCTGGAGAAAACTCTTCGTGGCGAGTTTGCGCAGGCCCGCCTGGAATATGATCCGCCAGCGCTCGAGGCGTGGACGAAACGGTTGCGCGATCACCTGGCCGGCAATCCCGCCCAGCCCGACCTTCCGCTCGATATTCAGGCGACGGCTTTCCAGCGCCTGGTCTGGGAGCACCTGCGCAGCATCCCGCGCGGCGAGACCGAATCGTACTCCGAGGTAGCCCGCCTGGTTGGCCGGCCCAAGGCCGCGCGGGCGGTGGCCCGTGCCTGCGCGTCGAACCCGGTGGCCCTCGCCATACCCTGCCATCGCGTGGTTCGCGAAGATGGCGGCCCGGGCGGCTACCGCTGGGGCCTCACGCGGAAACAGCGGTTGATCGAGATGGAAACGCAGCCTCAGTAGCGTTGTGCGCGAGAGCAAGTGGCAGAAGTGGTGGGGCGGACCCCATGAGCGCTAACTTACGATTTTATCGACCGGGAAGATTTCGCCGGCTCATTTTCTGAGCCCGGAGGGCGAAAGACAGTAGCCCAAGGCGTGAGCCTTGGGAATGGCATGAAACCGCGGGACGCCTCGGACCCACGGCTTGCGCCTTGGGCTACTTGCTTTCGCCCTCCGGGCTTGCCGAGTGAGCGCTAAGTTGGCGCTTATGGGGCGGACCCCAAGGTCCGGGCGTCCGCCCCGCACGGCGAGCCTGGGAGGTTCATTCGCCTTCGGGTTGGTTCTTCGGGCCGCGCTTCGCTCCGGGAGCCGGCGGAAAGTCCTCCTTAAGACGAAGCAGCTTGTGCGCCCAGAACCCTTCGTAGTGGCTCACCCAACGCTCGTAGATCTGCCGGATTGGCACAGCGTTGAGCGAATTCACCCGCTGACGCCCTTCTTCGCGCGTATTGATCAGACCGGCCCCACGCAGCACGTCGATGTGCTTCATCACTCCAAAGCGCGTCAGTTGGGGAAACGCGTCGACGATCCCGGTAGTCGTTCGGGGACCTTGACGCAGCAGATCCAGAATCGCCCGGCGAGTCGGGTCCGACAGCGCCTTCCAGACCGCGTCCAGGTCGCCGGGCATCAGGCTCGATTGGCCGCGGCAGCGCCGGAGAAGTCTTTACCGATGCTGGCGAGATAATGCCCCCAGCCTTTGCCGACGTTCTCCCGATGCGCCGGATCGAGGAATCCAATGGCGCGGTGCCGCAGGGTGATCTTGGTTCCCCCGGCGATCGGATCCAGACGGATTTCGACGTGGTTCAAAGCCGGATAGGACATAAACATCGGCCCGCTCAGCTCCAGCAGAACCGGCGGCTTGATTACCTGCACGTGGCCCCAGAGGTGCCCGATGCCGTTGCCGCGATCGCGGAACCATCGGCCGCCCGGCCACTGCTCCAGCGTCATCTGCATCGACTCTCCGTTCGGGTTGGTGCTGCCTTCGCCAAACCGGTACAGGACGCCCTTAAAGACGTCGCCAATATCGGCCTTCACTTCGACGTGCTGCTCCACGTCCAGCGTCATTTCTTCGAGTTTCATTGAGTGCCGTTCCCTTCTAACGTGACTATATACTAACGTGACTATTTGGTCACGTCAAGGGCTAAATTGCGAAAAATTCGCGCTGCATTTGAGCGTGACAAAATGACCGCTGGCATGTATACTCACGAGCACCTCGGATTCCGGAGGGAACATCCGCGTGGAAAAAGGAGCAGCCATCGTATGACCGGTTGGCATGGGTGTGCAGCGATCGTCGTGTGGGCGGGGACCGTAACGGCAGTCCTGGGCCAAGGGGCGGAAGATCCGCCGTTGTTCACGGCGCAGCAGGCGGCGCAGGGCAAGGCGCTCTATGCAGCGAGGTGCGCGGGGTGCCATGGAGAGACTCTGCAAGGCGCAATCGCCGGCCCACTGGCCGGGCCTGCGTTTGCGACCGCGTGGACCAGCGGCTGGAACGATTCGCAGTTGACGGTGAGCGATCTGGACTTCATCATCCGTACCTCGATGCCGAAGGGAGCTGCGGGAAAGATGGGGACCGATGAATACACGGCCGTGCTGACGTACATCCTGCAGCAGAACGGATATGCCACAGGATCGACGCCTCTCGGTGCCGGTTCGCCGCGGTTGACGAAGACGCGGCTGCGATTCGGTGTCGCGAAAGAGCTGGCGGCGGCGCCGCCTCCGATGCGGGTGGCAGGAGACGTCGCAGCTGTCCCCAAAGGCGGAGGCCCGACCCAGGAGGAGCTAAGCCGGGCCGCCGATTCGACGCGGGACTGGCTCTATCACACGCACGATTACTCGGGCGCGCGGTATGTGGCGCTGGATCAGATCAATGACGGAAACGCCGGCCAGCTCCGGCCAGTCTGCGTGTTTCAGGTGGGCGACGAGGGTAATTTTCAGACCGGCCCGATTGTGTATCAGGGGACGATGTACATCACCACCACGCACGGCACGGTGGCGCTGGACGCGACCACCTGCCGCCCGAAGTGGCGGCACACGTGGGTTCCGCGCGACCAGGAGGTATGGCGGACCAACCGCGGAGTGGCGATCAAAGACGGCTACCTGGTTCGCGGAACATCCGATGGATATTTGCTGGCGCTGAATGCGGCAACCGGGGCACTGGTGTGGGCCGTGAAGGCGGCGGATGTCAGACAGGGTGAGACCTTCACCATGGCGCCGCTGTTGTTTGAGGATCTGGTATTGATCGGGCCGGCAGGCAGCGAAAATGCGGTCTCGGGCTGGGTGGGCGCCTTCCGGCTGCGCGATGGTTCGCAAGTATGGAAGTTTCAGACGGTACCGGGCGCGACACTCGCGGGGTCGGAGGCATGGCGGAATCCGAAGGCGATCAAACTGGGCGGCGGGGCGGTGTGGACGCCGTTCACGCTCGATGCTGAGAAGGGAGAACTGTTCGTCGCGGTTACGAATCCGGCGCCGGACCTCGCCGCCAAACTTCGGCCGGGCGATAACCGCTATTCGAATTCGGCGGTCGTATTGGATGTCCGTACGGGCAAGCTGCTCTGGTACAAGCAGATGGTTCCGAACGATTCGCACGATTGGGACCTGACCCAGGTGAGTCCGCTGTTCCAGGCGAAGGTCGGCGGGCGGGAGAGTTCGCTCCTGGCGACGGTCGGAAAAGAAGGAATTCTGCGGGCGGTCGACCGCAACAATCACGAGGTGGTCTATTCCACCGCTGTGACCACGATCAAGAACGCCGATGCACCGGTGACGGAGCAAGGTGTGGTAGCGTGCCCCGGCGTGCTGGGCGGAGTGGAGTGGAACGGACCGGCTCTCAACCGCGAGTTGAACATGCTCTATGTGAATGCGGTGGACTGGTGCAGCAAGTTTACCTCGGCGGAGACGGTGCGGCACATTCCGGGGCGGCTTTACATGGGTGGGACGGTGGAGTTCGAACCTGAAGCGCAAGGGTGGATCACGGCCATGGATGGGTCGACGGGGGCGGTGAAGTGGAAGTATCAATCGAAGCGGCCGATGGTGTCGGCGGTAACGGCGACGAAGGGCAACGTGGTCTTCACCGGCGAGTTGACCGGCGACTTTATGGCCTTGGATGCGCGCGACGGGAAGGTGCTGTACCGGTTCAACACCGGTGGCGGGATTGGGGGCGGAGTGGTCACGTATGAGGAAGCCGGCAAGCAGTATGTGGCGGTAATGTCCGGCAAGCCGTCTTCGTTCTGGGTCAACGAAATCGCCGGAGCGCCAACGGTGTTTCTGTTCGCATTGCCCTAGGCGCGGAGGCACCTGGCAGGCCCGCGTCACCAACTAGTGCGTGAACGCGTAGATCAGATAATTGACGCCGATGCGAATACCCAGCTCGGAAAACCGGGCGGGGTAGGTGGGTTCGTCGGCGTTTTCCCAGGAATCGCCCAGGTCCATGTTGTGACAGATGACCACCATCAGCCGCCCTTTGTCGTCGTAGATGCCGCGCCACCGGGGAAAGTCGCCGCCGGTGCCCCAGCGCGGGTTGGTGGGGCACTTCTCGCAAACACTGTGGGTTTGCGTGTACTGCATGCCGGCTACCTGGTAGCGGTGGTCCAGGTCGAACACGGTGTGGAAGATGGGGTCGTCGTTGGGGATGTCGACGATCGGCCGGTCCGGCACCACTTTCCGCATGCTGTTGACGAACACGTTCCATTCCACCGTCCCATGGAAATCGTCGCACATGAAAAAGCCGCCGCGCGCCAGGAATTCGCGGAACTTGGCTACCTGCTGATCGGTCAGCTCCCAGTGCCCCACTTCGACGGCGTAGAGCCAGGGGTAATTGAAAACGTCGTCGTCCTCCTCCAGGTTGATTGGCTGCTCCGCCGATTTGCCGTCGATGCGCGTCAGCCGGCGAATGGCCAGCGCCAGGTGGCGGTCGGAGCGCGGATAGTCGATCGTCCAGTTCGTGTTGCCCTGATGCCAGTCGAAGCCGCGCTTGAATTCCGACTGCCAGTCGATATACCCGTGCCAGGTGGGATACATCAGGCGCGCGAAGGTCCATTCGCCCGGCACCATATAATCCTTGGGGATGGGAAAGTTGTTGTACTCCCAGGCGGGGTATTCGCGAAACGGCCGCTGCGCGAACAAGCTACACACCAGAATCCCAAACCCGATCGCACCCGCCAGAATCGCTCTGCCCCGCATGAACCTATTCGTAGTATCGCACCGGTAAGTCCGGCGACCGGTCGCCGGAGCATGATCGTCTATCCTGGCGTTGGCCAGTTCGCTAACGGAGATAATGCACTCAGACTGCTTGGAGCACCCATATGAAGAAAGCCAATTCCGATAATCGCGGTTCAGCCGCGAAAGGCAAAGCAATCCCGAAGAATGTGGATGAATACCTCGCCGCGGTCCCCGAACCGGCCCGCACGACTTTGACCAGGGTTCGCGCAGTGATTCGGTCCGTCGTGCCGCCCGAGGCGACAGAAGCCATAAGCTATCGGATCCCGGCCGTCCAGTACAAAGGAGCCCTGCTGTGGTTTGCGGCGTTTCGGAACCATTGGAGCCTGTACCCCATGGGTCCATCCATAGTCGAGGCGTTCCAGAAGGAGCTCAAGGGCTTCCACACTTCCAAAGGCACTATCCGCTTCCCCCTGGATAAACCGGTGCCCGTCGCTTTGGTGAAGAAACTGGTGAAGGCGCGGATGGCAGAGCATGAAACCAAGGCTCGCCGATCGTGACCTCGTACAGGGCCGCCGCTTACTGCGTAACGGTGATATTCGCCGGCAGGCTTTGAACGCCGCCCACCGTCACAACCACCGGCTGCTGCCCGGTGCCAACGCCGCTGGGGATGGTGAAGTTGATTTGTAGCACTCCCACCGACCAGTTCGGGATACCGATGAAGGCGAACGGCTGCGCCACTGTGACGCCGCTCCCGGCGTAAGACTGCGTCACTGGGACGTCGCCCACGGTGATCGACACCGGCAGGAGCGGCGTGGGGTTGCTGTTCAGCAAGGGCGTCGCGCCATCATTCGGATCTATGGAAACATGGCCCACGCCAGTGACGTAGATCGCCACCTCCTGTCCAGCGCGGGCTGTGTTAGTGGTGCGATCGCCGATCGGGCTTTGGTTAGGGCCGAGAGGGTACGAGAAAATGCCCGGCGCGGCATTGGAGATCGTGATAGGTAGCGGATTCGTGTTTACATACGGGTTGCCCACCACCAACTGGGCGAGGCCCGCCGGAACTTCATAAGGGATTTGCAGGTTCACCTGGTTGGGCGAAACGTAAAGAAGCGGCGGATACGTCTGATTGCCGAACTGGTCCGTGATATAGGCTTCGAATCCGGCCATGTATTCCGGCAAGGGAGTGACGCTGGCAGCTTCCACATAATTGCCCATTCCACTGCCGTACACGCTGATCAGCATGCCGGGAGCGAATAGCTGCTGTCCGCTGGCCGCGTTGCTGAAGCCGCCGACTGCCAGCACGGGCTGAGGGCCCTCAAACGGAACGGTAAGCGTGGTGCTCCAATTGGCGCCGCCCGCATCCACGCCCGAGAAAGTGAAGACGACATTGACCGGCCCGTTGGACACGTCAAGACCCTGCAGACTGAACGGCAACGGGTTGGAAATCGAGCCGCGCGCGGCAATTGCCGCCGTGCCGAACAGGGACACAATCTGCGACGACGTGTAGCTGGTGCCGTTGATGTTGACTCCGGTCACTGTGGCGGCGATGCCGGCCTCCTCGGTCAGCGTCAGCGTAAAGCTCCACAAGTTGCTGCTCACCTCGTAAACCGGATTCTGGTCGATAGAAGGAACCACTACAGCCTGGGTGGCGAGCGCCGTGCTCCACGCGTGAACCAGGTTGTAAGCATCCACAGAGCCCAGTCCGCTTGCCGAATCATAGCCCGGAACGGCAACCCAGCCGAGGCTGCCATTCAAGCAATCGGGCGAGTCGGCGCAGGGGACGATGTTGCTTCCGTTCACGATATCGTGAAACGCGGGAAACGCGGTGCCCTGGGTTTGCTGGGTTTTCGCCAGTTTGTACAAAGTCGGGTTGATGTTCCCCAATCCAGCCTGTTTCACCGCGCTGGTGGACACCAGGTACTGATTGAGCAGCGCAACGACACCGGCCATGGTGGGCGCGGCGCACGAAGTGCCGCCCACCGCCTGCGCGCCCGCAGGCCCGTTCGAGGTATCGCTCGAGTAAATGTAGAGGGAATCGTGAACATTGGAGGCCGAAAACGAAAGGTCGGGCACGTGCCGCATTCCGTCATTCGGCGCAACGCCGTTCTGCCACGCGGGTTGCGTGAAGTAGATGCTGGCGCCGCCGCCACCGCCGTCCAGTTGGCCCACCTGCGCCGTGTCATTCCACACCACTTCGGGTATGTAGCCGGTCGCCGTGCCGTTGGTCCAATAGTTGCCGCTTCCTTCGTTAAACTCCGTTCCGCCCATCGCCGTGACTTCAGGGACGGAGCCCGGCTGGTCCACCGCCAGGCCGCCCTCGGCCACTACGGGGCTGTTGTCCCACTCGTCGCAATCGGCGGCGGCATAGTCGCCCGTGGCGGCCAGCATCGTCATGCCTTCCGAATTGGCCTGCTGCGCCAGGGAGCGCTCATAGGCCAGATCGCTGTAACCATCGATTTCTTCGCAGAGGCCGTAGCTCGTGCTCAGCACCGGCGCAAGAGCATTATCGATGGCATATGAAAGCGACGCCCCAACGCCCTGTGCCGAATACACGAAAACGATCGTGGCATTAGGCGCTACCGCCCCCGCCCATTCTACGTCCAGGTCTGACTCTGTCTCATCCCCCGGTGAGATTCCTGGATTCCCGCCACCGGGAACCTGCACCATCTGCGGGTTCGCTGCAGTCGCTGCACTCAGACCGAAGGCAGCGCGAAACCTGGTGATGTCCGACGCCAGAATCTCCGATTGCCCTACAATTACGATCTTCTGGCCGTCGCCCTTGATGCCGGCGCTGTAGAGAGCGTTCACGTCGTAGATGGCGGCAAAATCCGTGGGCCCGATCAGTTGCTCGCCGTGAAGGACCACGTGGGGCTGCACTTTCTTGAAGCGCGGCTTGAGGCGGAGATTGTCAAGCCCGCGAATCCCGGACACCAGCCCGGACAGCGCCACCGGGATGGAAGGGTCGGTGGCGTTGGCGTAGTGCGTCTCACCGTTCACGTTGTAGCTATGAATCTGGGTATGGAACGCATTTGCGACCTGTTGCGCCGTGCCGCTGAACGTGACGTAATTGCGGGCGCGCGCGGTATGGCCCACCGTAAAACCCTGCGACTCGACCCACGCCGCGATCTTCGCCAGATCGCCGGCGCTGGCCCCGAAGCGGTCGGCGTACTGCTCGGGCGTCAGCCACTGGTGAAAGTTGGGCGATTTCGGATCCTGCTGCGCCAGGAGCAGTTGGTCCAGGTCCGCCTGCTGGGCCGCCGATGCCTTCAGCATCAGGGTGATCCCGGAGATGGGGAAGCTGCTGGCGACCGCACCGGCGTCATTACTGGCAGTGGCGAAGCGAGGCACCCGCCCGCTCAACACCACGGACTGGTTGCTATCGATGCGCGCGGTGACGCGGTCCGGCTGTGCCAACACCGCCGGCGATGCCGCTCCCAGGATTGCCCAGAGGGCGAGACAGCGTTGTGGTTTAGTCATACATAGTACTCGTTGGTGAACAGGTCAGAACAGCTCGAGGACGCAGACACCCCATTAGACGCAACGCGATGCCGGGTCGGTTACCGTAAAGTGCGCACTACCCTATGGCGTAATCGTGATGGTGGCCGGCAAACTCGAGGCGGAGCCGACCGTCACCACCACCGGTTGGGGACCCGCCGGAACAGTCGCCGGGATGGCGAAGTCGATCTGCGTCACTCCCACCGACCAGCTTGGAATGCCCATGAAAGCAAACGGCTGCGCGACCGCGACGCCACCCACCGTGATCGACACCGGCTGCTGCGGCACCGGCGTAACGCCGTAAGATGGCGGCCAGCCGGCCAACCCAGGCGGGCTGACCGCGCCCTCGCCGGTAATGAACATGACTACCGTGTCTCCCGCATGGGCGGCGCGCGACGGATTGACGCTGCCATCGGCGAACATAAAGATGCCGGGAGCCGCGGCGGAAACGGTGAAGCCATAATTGACGCCACCCCAGGGTCCGCCGAGGGCGAGCGTGGCCGGCCCCGGATTGATGGTGTACGGGATCTGCAGGTTCACCTGGTTGGGTGAAACGTAGTATAGCGGCGTCGATATTAAGGTGGAACTATTGTCATTGATGACCCACGCCTCGAAGCCGGCCAGCATAGACGGCAGCGGAGTGGCGCTGGCCGCTTGCGCGAAGTCGCCCATCCCCGCACCGTATACGCTCAGGATCATCCCGGGAGCGTAAGCCTGCTGGCCGCTGGCGGCGTTGCTGATGCCGCCCACCGTCATCTGGGTCCGCGGACCTTGGAAAGGAACCGTCAGCGCAGTGCTCCACGCGGCGCCGCCCGCGTCCACGCCCGAGAAGCCGAAGACCACGTTGGATGGATCGGGAAGATTCTGGAAACCGTATGACGCAAAAATCGAGCCGCCCGGCGGGATCGCCGCCGTGCCGAACAGGCTCGCAATCTGCGAAGAGTAACTGGCTCCGCTGATGGTGAAGGCGGTGAGTGCGGCGCCGACACCCGCTTCCTCCGTCAATCGCAACTGAAATCGCCAACTATTGCCGCTCGCATCCGGCGGCACCTGGAAAACCGGATTCTGGTTAATGGACGCCACCACGGAGGCGTTGACGGGCGCCGCGCTGATCCATTGTTGAACGAAATTGGCGACATCGAGCGATCCCAGCCCAGTCGCCGAATCGTATCCCGGTCCCGCCGCCCACCCCAGCGATCCGTTGACGCAATCGGGCGAGCCGTCCGCGCAGGGCATCATGTTGTCGCCGTTCACGATATCGTGAAATGCCTGCGGTGTGCTCTGCGCCAGGCGGTAAAGAGCCGGGTTGATGTTGCCCATGCCAGCCTGTTTCTGCAGGCCGCCCGATACCGCGTACTGGTTCAGCAGCGCCAGGACGCCGGCCATCATCGGCGCCGCGCAGGATGTGCCGCCCACCAGGGCCGGGGAGCCGGCGGCGTAAATGTATACGGGATCGTGGACGTTGGAGGCGGGAAACGCCAGGTCGGGCAGGTGACGCGCTCCGTCGTTGGGCACGCCGGGACCCGTCTGCCAGGGCGGTTGGGCAAAGTAAATGCTGGCGCCGCCACCGGTGGCATAGAAGGGACCATCGTTCCATGCCTGCTCCGGTATGTAGCCCGGGGCCGAGCCATCGGTGTTCCAATAAGTGCCGCTGCCTTCGTTGAACTCGGATCCGCCCATGGCGGTAACTTCCGGAATCGAAGCCGGCTCGGACACAGCCAGCCCACTCTGCGCGATCACCGGAAACGGGTTGTCCAGAAACTCGCATCCGGCGGCTCCGATGTCGCCGGAGGCCACCAGCATGGTGATGCCCTCCGCGTTCGCCTGCTGCACCGAGGCGCGCCAGATCGTCATATCGACCAGGTCGTATAACTCGCAGCCGTAGCCATAACTGAAGCTCAATACCGGCGCCAGGTTGCCATCGATCGCGTAAGAGGCCGAGGTCCACGCATCCGCCGAATAGACGTAGACGATGCTGGCCTTGGGCGCCACCGCCCCCGACCACTCGATATCCAAATCCGCTTCCACCATGTCCAGCGCGTTCCCAAACCCAAGTGGAACACCGGGCACCTCCAGCACCTGGAGATTCGTCGCGCCCAGGTTGAACTTGCTGCGGAACGCGTCAATGTCGCTGGTGGAAATGCCGGTTTGGCCCACTATCGCAATTTTTTGTCCTGTGCCGTCGATGCCCTGGTTGTAGAGCGGGGTCACGTCGTAAATGGCGGCGAAATCGGCGGGGCCGAACTCGTGCTGGCCGCCGCTGCCGCTGAGCTGCGGCAGCGCCTCCCGGTAGAGCGGCTGAGGATGAAAGTCGTCGAGGCCGCGCACCCCGGACACCAGCCCAGAGAGCGCTTCCGGGATGGAAGGATCGCTCGCGTTGGCGTAATGCATCCTCCCACTCACGTTGTAGCGGTGAATCTGGGTGCGAAACGTGTTCTGCGCCTGTTGAGCCGTGCCGCTGAAACTCAGGTAAGTGCGGCTGCGGGCGGTGTAACCCGGCGTGAAGCCCTGCGCTTGTAACCACTCCTGGATTTGCGCTAAGTCGCTCTCGCTTGCACCGAAGCGATCTGCGAATTGCTCCGGCGTCAGCCATTGGTGGAAGTGCGGCGATGCCGGATCCTGCTGCGCGGCGAGTAATTGATCCAGGTCCGCCTGCTGCGCCGCCGAGCGCGCCAGCGTTAGAGTGATCCCGGTGAGCGGAAAGCCGCTCTCCACCTGACCCCTGTCGTCGCGGGGGCTGGCAAGCCGGGGCTCCCGGCCCTTTAGCACCACCGTGCGGCTGTTATCGATGCGTGAACTGATGCGGTTCGGCTGCGCCACGGCCGGCGAAGCCACACCGATGAGTATCCAGCAGGTAAGAAGACGGCCGTTCATAAATTTCTATTATCATCTAATTGCGAGCCGGCAAGTTACTGAGATGTTACAGTGCCATCGGAGCCGCGACCACAGGGAGCGGTCGGGTCATATGTTAGCCGCGATGTCGGATACGAGCCTTGCCGGCTGGCCGCTCCCTCTGGTCGCGGCTCCGTTGGCGCGGCGCGGCTTCACCAGACCATCAGTTCCGCCGGCGCCCCGATTTCACAGCCGATAGCGCGGGCGGCGGAGGCCTGATTCACGGAGACCTCCACATACCCGGAGCTGCCCACGATCAGAAACAGCTCGCCCACGCCGCACTCCGCATAGTTACGCGCCAGCACGTTCACCTGTTGAGGGCCGATTGCCAGACTGACGTTGCGCGTCTCCAGAGCCGGAAAATCGCTCGTGTGGAAATTGGTGACGACGTTGCCGAAGCGGTCGATGTGAAGAATCTGCCCGGCCCATGTGCGCTTGCCGGTGCGCTGCGGCTTGAGAAAGGCAGGCCGCAGGTAGTCCTCGATCCGCTTGCCCAGCCGCGGCGCGGGCAGGCCGGCCGCCAGGTGCGCCGCCGCCGGCGCGAAGATATCGCGGCCGTGAAAGGTGCGGCTTACCGGCTGGCGGAAATAGCGCTGGTTCGAAATCGCCCGCACCTTGTGCGGCTGGGCAACGTAAATCAGGGCCAGTACGCCGTTATCCGGCGCGACGAAATACTGCCCGGCGGCTTCCACCAGAATCGGCCGCCGCGCGGTGCCCACACCCGGATCCACCACCGCCACGTGCACGGTCTTGGGAGGGAAACAGGTACATGCCTGGGCGAGCAGGAAGGCGCCTTCGGAGATCTGAAAGGGCTTCACATCGTGGCTGATATCGACGATTTGCGCCTGCGGGCAGATGCCGAGGATCACCCCCTTCATGGCGCCTACGTAGTGATCCTGGAGGCCGAAATCCGTGGTGAGGGTAACGATCGGTTTCCGCATTGCTAAAATAGGACCAAGTGCAGCACTCGTATTTCGACCACAACGCCACTACCCCCGTCGCGCCCGAAGTTCTGGAGACGCTGCTGTCGTGCCTCGGTCAAGTGTATGGTAACGCGTCGAGCATCCACCATTTCGGGCAGGCGGCGAAGCAGCGGCTGGAGGCCGCACGGCGCCAGGTGGCGGCGCTGATCCACGCCGACGCAACCGAAGTTGTTTTCACCTGCGGCGGAACGGAAGCCGATAACCTGGCGGTGCTGGGCGTAGTACGTGCTGCGCCGGGCGCGGACAAGCACGTCATCACCAGCGCCATCGAACACCCGGCAGTGCTCAGTGCGTGCGCTCAATTGGAACGCGAAGGTGTCGCGGTCACGCGCGTGAAAGCAGGCTCGGCAGGCGTGGTGAACCCAGACGATGTGCGCGCCGCGCTGCGCCCCGCGACGGTGCTGATTTCGGTGATGCACGCCAACAACGAGCTGGGCACCGTCCAGCCGATCGTGGAAATCGGCCGCATCGCCCGTGAGGCCGCGGTTCCGCTGCACGTGGACGGGGTTCAGGCGCTGGGCAAGATTCCAGTGGACGTGACCGCGCTGGGCGCCGACCTCTATAGCATGAGCGGCCACAAGCTGTACGCGCCCAAGGGAGTGGGCGCGCTATACGTGCGCAAGGGAACCCGCTTGGCGCCGCTGGCATTCGGCGGGCACCAGGAGCGCGAGCGGCGTCCGGGCACGGAGAACGTGCCGGGAGCGGTGGCTTTGGGCGCCGCGGCCGAACTGGCCGGCCGCAACCTGGCGGCCGATTCCGAGCGCCTCGCGGCGCTGCGGGACCGTTTCGAAAACACCGTGCTGGGCCGTATCTCCGGCGCCGGCGTCAACGGCGCGCGCTGGAGCCGCACGCCCAACACCAGCAACCTCTATTTCGATGGCGTGGATGGGGAAGCGCTGGTGATCGCGCTCGACCTGCGCGGCTTCGCGGTTTCCACCGGCGCGGCCTGTTCGAGCGGCGCCATCGCGCCATCGCACGTCCTCACCGCCATCGGCCTCGACGCGGATCGCGCCCGCGCCAGCATGCGCTTTTCGCTGGGGCACGCCAACACCGCCGCCGAGGTGGATGGGCTGGCCGAGGCGCTCGAAGCTTCGGTGGCCCATTTGCGGCGCATTTCCGTCCATGCCTGAGCTTGCATCCAGTAGCGCGGCGCCAATCGCCGTGGCGATGTCGGGTGGCGTCGACAGCTCCACCGTGGCCGCGCTCCTGGTCCGCCAGGGGAAGAGCGTGGTGGGGCTGACGATGCAGCTCTGGAACCAGCGGCGAATGCCCGAACTGGCCCCCGACGGACCCACCGGCCGCTGCTGCTCGATCGACGATGTCTACGATGCCCGCCGCGTGGCGGAGCAGATCGGCATCCCTTATTACGTGGTCAACTTCGAGGAACAGTTCGAGGAGCACGTGGTGAAGCCGTTCGTGGCCGAGTACCTGGCCGGCCGCACGCCCATCCCCTGCACGCTGTGCAACAACTACATCAAGTTCGATCGTTTCCTCGAGATGGCCGATGCCGTCGGCGCCTGGCAGATCGCCACCGGGCATTATGCGCGCGTCCGCTACGATACCCCGAGCGGCCGGTACCAGTTGCTGCGTGCGGTGGACCCCGCCAAGGATCAGACCTATTTTCTGTTCGGCCTCACCCAGCCGCAGCTCGCCCGCACGCTGTTTCCGCTAGGTGAGATGGCCAAGCCCGCGGTGCGCGAGATGGCGCGCGGCTTCGACCTGGCAGTGGCCGAAAAGGGCGACAGCCAGGAAATCTGTTTCGTCCCTAATGGCGATTACGCGGCGTTCCTGAGTGCATACATGAAGGAGACCGGCGTGGAGGAACCGCGCACGCAGGGTGCGATCGTCACGAGTGACGGCCGCACGCTGGGCGAACATCAGGGCGTGCATCATTTCACGGTGGGACAGCGCCGCGGCCTGGGGATCGCGACCGGCGAGCCGCTCTATGTGATTCGCACCGACCCCGCAACGCAGCGCGTGACCGTTGGGAGCGGCGACGAGCTATGGTGCAGCAAGTTCTTCGCGCGTGACGTGAATTGGGTTTCGATTGCCGCGCCCGAGGGGCCGGTGGCCGCGTCGGTCAAGATTCGCAACAAGCACCAGGCCGCGCCGGCAACACTCCGTCCCACGGCCGAGCCGGGACGCGTCGAGGTGGTATTCGCCGAGCCGCAGCGCGCCGTCACTCCCGGCCAGGGCGCCGTCTTCTATGACGGCGATTTAGTTCTGGGCGGCGGCTGGATCGAATAGAGTGGGGCAGGTCCCCGACCTGCCAACGGCGATCCGGCGCACGAGGTTGGCAGGTCGGGGACCTGCCCCACTTTACTGCGTCTTCGCCGGCGCTGCGGCCGGTTGCGGCTGGTTGGCGGTCTTGACGACGTCCTGCTTGGTCGGCAGTTGCGATTTGTCCCAACCGCCGCCGAGGTTCACCACCAGTTGCACGCTGGCTTCCAGCCGGCGCGTCAGCAGGTCGATCTGGGTTCTTTCCGCGGCCAGCGCCGTGGCCTGTGCCGTCAGCACGGTGAGATACGCCGTCGTGCCGGCCTTGTACTGCGCGGTCGAGACCGTCAAGGCGCGGTCCGCGGACTTGACGGAGGCGTCGGCAACCACCGATTCATCCTCCAGCACGCGCAGCGTGGAAAGGCTGTCTTCCACCTGCTGAAACGCCGTCAGCACGCTCTGGCGATAGGCGGCCACGGCGGCATCGTAGGCGGCCAGGTTTTGCGACACCTGCGCACGGCGCCGGCCGGCGTCGAAAATGGTTTCGGCGAGCGTCGGGCCGACCGAGAAGAACCGGCTGGGCCAGCTCAGCCAGGTGGTGAGGCGCGATGCCTGCAATCCGGCCGTTGCAGCCAGCGTGAGCGCGGGAAAGAAAGCCGCCTCGGCGATGCCGATCTGCTCGTTGGCGGCGGCCGCCAGCCGTTCATTGGAGGCGATGTCGGGGCGCCGCTCCAGCAGCGCGGATGGCAGCGCGATGGGCACCGGCGGTGGCGTCGTCGTGATGGTCTTGGCGGCGACGGTGACCGCCGCGGGCGGCTTGCCGGCCAGCACCGCGATGGCATGCTCCATTTGCGCGCGCACCACGCCGAAATCGACCAGCTCAGTCTGCGCCGCGTAGAGTTGCGATTCGGCCTGGGCCACATCCAGATCGGACGCCACGCCGCCGGCGAAGCGGTTGCGCGTCAGGTCCAGGTATTCGCTATAGGACTTGGCGGTGCGCGTCAGCAGTTCGATATCGCGATCCAGGCCGTGCAAGGCAAAATAGTCCTGGGCAAGCTCGGATTGGTAGAGCAGCCGCGCGTTCTCCAGGTCCGCGGCCGACGCTTGCGCCTGGGCGGCCGCGGCGGTTACGCTGCGCCGGATGTTGCCCCACAGGTCCGGCTCCCAGGAGGCGCTGATGGGCAGGCTGAACGCGCTGCGCATGCCGCCCGGCACCCCCGAGGTCGCCGGGCTGCGCGATTCGGTAATCGACGGCGCGCTGGACACGGTGGGGTAGAGGCCGGAGCGGACGATCTTCACCGCCGCGACAGCCTCGCGGTACTGGGCTTCCGCCTGCAACACGTTCTGATTGTTGAGGGCCACCTGCTCTTCGAACGCGTTCAGTTCCGGATCGTTATAGATCTCCCACCACTTGCCTTTGAGCTGGCCGTCGTTCGGCTGCGCCTGCTTCCAGCCCTGCGCTTCCTTGAAGTCCGTCGGAGGCTGCTCCTTGAATGCCGGAGGCACCACCGCGTCGGGCTGCCGGTACTTGGGTCCGGGCGTACAGCCGGTCCACGCCAGCACGCCGGCCAGCACCGCCACAACACCTGGCTTCATGCGTCGCATTCCTTGCCTTTCAAGCCTCCGATCCGATCATGTGCGTCTCGCGCCCGCGCACCCGGTTCCACCAGTGCTGCAAACGGTCGAAGTAGAGATAGACCACCGGGGTGGTGTAGAGCGTGAGCGCCTGGCTGAGAATCAGCCCGCCGATGATGGTGATGCCGAGCGGGCGGCGCAGTTCCGATCCCACACCCCTGCCGAAGGCCAGCGGCGTCGCGCCCAGCATCGCCGCCATGGTGGTCATCAGAATGGGGCGGAAGCGCAGCAGACAGGCCTCGAAGATGGCGTCGCGCGCGTTCTTTCCGTCCTGCCGCTCCGCCGCCAGGGCGAAATCGATCATCATGATGGCGTTCTTTTTGACGATGCCGATCAGCAGAATGATGCCGATCATGGCGATGACGGTCAAATCCGTGTGCGTAATGGTCAGCGCCAGCAGCGCGCCCACACCGGCCGAGGGAAGCGTGGAAATGATCGTGATGGGGTGAATGTAGCTCTCGTAGAGGATGCCCAGCACCAGGTATACGGTGAGCAACGCAGTGCCGATGAGGATGGGCTGGTTGCTCAGCGACTGCATGTAAGCCTGCGCGGTTCCGGCAAACATGGTTTGAATCGTGGGAGGCAGCCCGATCTTCTGGGCCGCGGCCTGGATGGCGTCAACCGCGTCCCCCAGCGCCACTCCGGGCTTCAGGTTGAACGAAATGGTGACCGCGGGAAACAGGCCCTGGTGGTTGACCGAAAGAGGGGCGGTGCTCGGGGCGAACCGCGCGAAGGCGCTCATCGGCACCTGGCCCCCGGAAGGCGCGCGCACATAGATATCGCGCAGGATCTGCGGGTTCTGCCAGTAGACCGGGGCCACCTCCATCACCACGTGGTACTGGTTCAGGGGCTTGTACATGGTCGAGACCTGGCGCTGCCCGAAGGCGTCGTAGAGTGTGTTGTCGATCAACTGCGGCGAGATGCCGAAGCGCGCCGCGGTGGCCCGGTCGTAGGTAACCAGCGACTGCAGGCCGCGGTTCTGCTGGTCGCTGTTGACGTCGGCGATGATCGGGATCTTCCCCAACTCCAGGTACATGCGCGGCGCGTACGAGACCAGATCGTCCAGGTTGTCGCCGCGCATGGTGAACTGATATTGCGCGGCGCTGTTGCGGCCGCCGACGCGGATATCCTGGTTGGCCTGCAGGTAGAGGGTGGCGCCGGGCACCCGCCCCAACTTGGGCCGCAGCCGGGCGATCACCAGGTCGGCCGAGATTTTGCGCTCCGCCAGCGGCTTCAGCGAGATGAACATGCTGCCGGTGTTGGCGGACCCGCCGCGGCCTCCCCCTGTGAAGCCGTTCACCGCGTCCACCGCCGGA
>Ga0209415_10001491_pt1 | contig 44957 bp, 38 predicted proteins | sample PeaSoiSIISIP2007_FD_187696 | JGI IMG/M metagenome (GOLD analysis project Ga0209415, IMG submission 187696) | Peat soil microbial communities from Weissenstadt, Germany - SII-SIP-2007 (SPAdes) (version 2) | ecosystem: Environmental > Terrestrial > Soil > Wetlands > Peat | place: Germany... | reverse complement strand
ACCTCGAATTCGTCGTCGTCCACAGAATCATGAAAGCCGCGTAGAATGGCCACTCTTACGAATTCCTGCGGAGAGCCTTATAATCCAGGCTCTAAATGTCGGCGGCGACTTTCACGCCGGCAACATGCAGGGTCGCATCTTGACCCAGTTCGGCGCAGTTTCCACAGCTGTGCCCCGCAATGATGCCAGTTACAGTCAGGGCCAATGGGACCTTTCGGACGCTTACCGCTATCTGTCCGAGATGTATGCCGGCTACCACATAAACGTGCAGCACGGCCTCAACTTTCAGGTGGGTGACTTCCTCTCCTATATCGGGCTGTTCAGTTACTACAGCTTTGATAACTGGATGTATCAGCCTTCCTATGTGTCGTCGAATACGCCGTGGTTCTTTACCGGAATGCGGGCGCAATGGTTTCCTACCAACAAACTGAAGATCGAGCCTTGGCTGATCAACGGGTGGCAGTCGTACGCCAAGTACAACGGTAGAGAGGGGCTAGGCGGCCAGATCCTGTGGCGGCCCACCACAAACCTCGACTTTGTGTGGAACACCTACACTCTCGGACGTGACACTTTGTATAACCCGTACCGGTCGCGCTATCACGAGGATGACAGTCAGGAGTGGAAATACTACGACAAGCCCGGCAAGCTCATGCACCGGATGGCGTTCACCGTCACAGAAGACGTGGGTTGCGAAACCGGCGGCGGCGTGGTGTGTACGCACGGCAATAAGAACGGCCGTCCGCCCTCCCAAAACTTTATGGGCATCATGGCATATCACCGTTGGTGGTTTGACAACGACAGATACGCCTTTAACATCGGCGGCGGCGTGGTCGACAACCCCGGCCGCTATCTGGTTCTTCTGCCGCCGATCAACGGCGCGAACGCCACCAGCGGCTCGCCCTATTTCCCGGAGAGTCCGGGCCTTCCCTTCAGGGCCTACGATTACCAGGTCGGGTTCGACTACATGCCCAGCCAGTGGGTGACGTGGCATATCGAGTACACGCAGCGCGGCGCCGACGTTCCGGTTTTCGCCGGTCCCGGGGGGATGACGCCTCCTGGTGGCAACAATGGCAACCCGGCAGAATATGTCTGCATGAATGGAGCTTCGTCCGCGACCAGCACGGGCTGCGGCGCTGGAACCGGCGGTCTTTGGAGCCCGGATCTCGTCAAGCAAGAGCGCCGGTGGATTTTCGCGTTGATGGTCAAGTTGTAGGGGGTTTAAGAGTCCATGAAGACAATTCTGAAATCCTTGGTTTTTCCGTTCTCCGTGGTCCTGCTGATGGCGGCTCCAGTCTGGAAGAGCAAGCCAATCGAGCAGTGGAGCGAAGCGGATGCGAGGCTGATCCTGACCGACTCGCCGTGGGTGAAGAAAGCGACTCCGGTTCTGCTGCCTCAGCCCAACGAAAATCAACGGCGGGCGGGCGGCCACATGGGAGGAGGCGGCGATGGCGTCGGGGTCGAGGCGTTTAGTCCCGCCACGCTTACCGGGATCGGTACGTCGACAGCTGGAAAGCGCAGACCCATTCACATGCCCACTCTCGAAATCCGTTGGGAGAGCGCTCATGCCGTGCGCGCCGCGGAAGTAAAAGCTCATGAAGAAGACCCTCCGGACCTTGTGGGCGGAAGCTATGCGCTGGCCGTGTACGATGTTCCCGGCATCGACGTCAATCAGAAGAACCTGCCCTCCGAACTGAAGAAAGACGCGTTCCTGAAGCGCGAGGGCAAGAAAGATCGGCGCGCTTCCCGTGTGGATCTGCTGCCTCAGGAAGGCGGGCTCACCACTATCGTTTACATATTCCCGCGTTCAGAGGAGATCACTACGGTTGACCGGCGCATCGCTTTCGTGGCTCAAATCGGACGGCTGTCGGTGGCCCAGTACTTCTACACGGAAGAGATGACGATCCAGGGCAAGCTCGAACTTTAAGCACTGAGTCATGAAAGCTTTACTGTTAGCCTTTGCAGGCGGGAGCCTCGGCCTTTTGGTTGAGGCTCAATCCGTGTTGAATGCGCTGGAGCAGGAGCCCATATCGATCCTGGACCCGGACGTCTCTACGTCTGCTCCCCAACCGCTCACGGGCAGTTTCTTTGGCCGACTTTACAAAGCCTACGCCAACGACTGGACCACGACATCTACCAATTCAGGCCCAGCACCCGCGTTCCGGGGCTATCCTGCGCCGGAGTCCGATCCTCCGTTCCCGTTCACGATGTGGCCGTATGGCGGCGGAAGCCCCGTGATCGGGGAGCCCTTTGCGCAGTCCGGACCGCTGATGGAGGCGATCTGGAGCGGACCAAATGGCGACGCGTGGAAAAGACTCGGCATTCAGATTTATGGCTGGCTCACGGCGGCTTCAATGTGAGCACATCGACTGGCGGCGGCTATTCAAACTACCCGGCGACGTATGCCGAGCGCGGAAACTCCATCCAGCTCGACCAGGAGGTTCTGTACATCGAGCGCCAGCCGGACACGGTGCAGACCGATCATATCGACTGGGGCTTCCGAATTTCTCCCATTTACGGTCTGGCCTACCGCTTTACAACGGCGAAGGGAATTTTCAGCAACCAGCTTTTGGAGGAGAACAAGGAGAATCGCTTCGATATTCCCATGGCCGACTTCGATCTGTACGTCCCCCAGGTGGCTGAGGGGATGAACATTCGAGTGGGCCGGTACATTTCGCTGCCGGACATTGAGGCGCAGCTTGCGCCCAACAACTAGACCTACAGCCATTCGCTCAGGTACACGTTCGACTGCTATACGCAAAGCGGTATCAACACGACGATAATGCTAAGCAAGAGCTGGTTATTTCAGGCCGGATTGTCGGTCGGATGCGATGCCGCTCTTTGGACCAAGGACGCCCAGCCGACAGGCAACACCTGTCTGGCTTACTACTTCCACGGTGGCGGCGACAATATTTATACCTGCGCCAACTCGATCAACCAAAACAACCACGCCTACAACAATTTGGGCGCCTATTACATAACCTGGTACCACAAGTTCAACAAGCGCTGGCACACCGACACGAAGAGCTGGTACCAATACGAAAGGGACACTCCCAACGTCGATAATCCAGCGGGCCGAAAGCTGCTGGAGAACGGCCTAACGGGGCAGTATGCGGTAGAGCCTACGAGGTCACCTGCTACGCGCCGGAGTGGTCGATCCTCAACTATGTGGTGGACAAGCTCGATCCCAAGGATTACCTCACCTTTCGCACGGAATTCTTCTGACGACCTGGTGGATCAGCGCACGGGCTTTAAGACGCGCTACAGCGAGCACTAATCGGGTGGGCCCACTGGGTGCGAAGCACGGTGCTGTTCCGCCCGGAGCTGCGCTTCGATCATGCCTTCGATGCGTCCCCTTACGACAACGGAACCAGGCGGAGCCAACTGATGTTCGCTTGCGATGCGATCTTTTTCTTCTAAGGCATTGCTAAAGGCTTCGAGACCCGCATTTAGACCTTTTTCAGCAATTTGGGGGTAAATTTGACAATGACTATCCTGGAGGTGAGGCAGTGACCAAGCAACTAAAGCCCGGCGAACAGGTTGAGCACTATCGCATCGACGACGTGGTCGCGCGCGGCCCCATGGCCTCAGTCTTCCGCGGCACCGACCTGCGCACAAATCGTCCGGTCGCGATCAAGGCTCCGGAAATGGCGGCCGAAAGCGATCCCGTCTTCTTCGAGCGCTTCCACCGCGAGGCAGAGATCGGACGCAAGCTTGACCATCCCGGTGTCGTCAAGGTTTTTCCGCGCGAGGACCGGGCCGGCGTTTACCTGGTCATGGAATGGGTGGAAGGCCCGCTGCTGCGCAATATTTTGACGCGGGAGGGCAGGCTGCCGGTAGAGCGCGCGGTCAAAATCGCCTCCGAAATTTGCGACGCCCTGTATTACATTCACAGCCGCGGCGTGGTGCATCGCGACCTCAAACCGGAAAACATCGTCGTGGATGTGGACGACCGCATCAAGCTGATCGACTTCGGCATCGCGGGAGAAGAGGGCGCGCGGCGGCTGACTTTCGGCAAGTTCTCTAACATCATGGGCACGCCAGACTACATTTCGCCCGAACAGATTGAGGGCAAGCGCGGCGACGCCCGCAGCGACGTGTATGCCCTCGGCGCGATTCTCTACGAAATGCTCACCGGACGTCCGCCCTTCCAGGGCGAAAATCCCTTCGCCGTCATGAATGACCGGCTGCTGAATCATCCCGTCCCTCCGCGCGAACTGAACCCCGAAATTCCGGCCGCCCTTCAAGAGATCGTCTACCGCGCGCTCGAGCGCGACCGCCGCAATCGCTACTCCAGCGCCAATGAGATGGCATGGGACTTGGCCCACATGGATCAGGTCACGCCTTCCGACCGCGCGGAACTTGAGAACTGGCGTTTGCGCCGCTCACCGTCCTCGCGCAAGACGCTGTTTTACGCTGGCATGGCGCTGATTCCCATCGCCATCTTCGCGCTCCTGTTTTACGCCAGCCGGCATAGCTGAAACAATAGGCTGGTGCCGCATTTTAGGAACGCTCCTCGTTTCCGATCCTCTGAGCGCCTGGCCGTCGCGTACTTCGTCTACGTGGCGTTGATCGCCCCGTTTTATATCCAACGGCCGTGGAGGACGTCGATCCTCGCCGTCGCGGTCACGGCTGGGTTGTGGCTCATGGCCTGGTGGACACCCATTGCCCGCGACCTCGCGCCGCTCGGCGCAACCCTGGCAGCGTATCGCGAGATGGATTGGTTCTCTTCCGTGCCCCACGATCATCACTTGGAGCGGGCCTGGGTTGTATGGGACCGCCTTGCGCTCGACGGTGGCCTGCGAGCCGCGATCGAGAGCGCCGGCGCGATCCTTCCAGGCATCCTGGAGCTGTCCTACCTCCTGGTCTACGCGGTCGGACCCGCCGTGGTGGTCGCCGCCATCGTGCATCGCCGCCGCGACGGCACGGACCAGCTGTGGATGGCGTACCTGACGGGAACTCTCGGTGCCTACGCTTTGTTCCCCTACTTCCCCTCGGACCCTCCTCGCACGGTATTTCCTGGCGCCGATCTACCTCACGTGATCACAGCGCTGCGCCGGTTGAACCTGTTTATCGTCGGCGGTTACGGCGTTCATTCGAGCGTATTTCCCAGCGCGCACGTGTCCTCGGCATTTTCCGCCGCGTGGGGATTATTGAGGACCATTCCCGAAAAACGCTGGATTGGATGGAGCATGGCCGTCTATGCCGTTCTGGTCTCGATCGCCACCGTCTACGGGCGATATCATTATGGTGTTGACGTGCTGGCGGGATTTGCAGTCAGTTTATTGGCAATTCCTGCTTCCCGATTGGGAAAAAGTGAGCCGGGAAAGGAGGGGAAATGAAAACACCCTGCTTCGCACTGATGCTCTGCGTCTCGGCGACCGCGCTGGCGCAACCCGGTGGGATCTTTTTCTCCGGGACACCCGGCGGCGTGCAATTTTCTCTGCGGACCGATCCTCCATCGTCCGGCCTAGGGCGAAGGTTTGCCGCAGGCATACGTAGCCACAGCGTCCTCAACGGGAAAAGCTTTTACAGCCGGTACTTTTCCGACGACGCGAACCACCTTTATCTTGGCTATGAACTGCTGGTCCAGCAGCAGCCCGGCGCATATCTGATGACCTTCGGCAAATTGGGTCTGACTGCCTTGGAGATCGCCGTGCAAAGCCACAATTCGACCGAATGGACCATGCAGCCAATGCCCGCCATTCCCGAACCGCGCGTGGTGCACGACGGAGACACCATCAGCGTCGTTCTGTTCGTCGACGCCGCGACAGGAGAGAAGCTGATCGACGATATCCGCATCGACCCACCCCGCGCCGCCATCCGGCCCGCGACGTCCTTGCCGCCCGCTCCGGTCAATCGTCCCATTCCCACCGTGTCCGGCAACGCTCGCGACTTCTCCCCCGCCGACGCGGAGTTGCAGATCGCCCAGCCGCGCGTGACCTTGAACGAGGCTCCGCAAAACACCGCCACGCGAGGCGCGGCCAACGTTCGCGGCTCTCTGGTTTGGTTCTACCTTCCCGATCATGGGCGTTATGTTCTGTCGCTCGTGCCGCGACCGGATCTCGATTTCGAAAAGGCTGGCGAGGTGCGCGGAGGCGCGATCACGTTCACTCTCGGCACCGACTCCATCAAGCTGGAATGCCCGACTCCCATCGCAACCGGCAGCACTCCCTACTATCTCTACGTCCTGCACGATCCTGAATGGGAACCGACCGCACAGGCGCAGAAGGGTCAATTCGCCACCGGCTCCGTCGCCCCCGGTGAGCTCGCGGCACGAAATTAGCGTCTAATACGCCAGCAGCCGCTCCGCCTCCGCGACGATGTTTTCCACCTGTGGCAGGATCTCGTATTCGAGCTGCGGGTGATACGCGACCCAGGTATCCTGCGCGGCCACTCGCCCCACCGGCGCATCCAGCGATGAGAATAATTCGCTGGCGATGCGCGCGGCGATCTCCGCGCCGTAGCCCCAGGAGAGGCAGTCCTCGTGAACGATCATCACCCGGCTGGTCTTTTCCACCGACACTCGAATCGCTTCCCAGTCGTAGGGCGCGAGACATCGCAGATCGATCACCTCGACCGTCCGGTCTGGATACTTCTGCTCCATCTGCACGGCCGCTTGCAGCGACTTCTGCACCAGCGCGCCATAAGTGATCATCGTCAGCGCCGAGCCTTGCTTAACGGTCTTGGCGCGGCCGAACGGAATCGTGTAGTCGGGCCCCGGATGAGGCGAGCGGTTATACGCCTCGCGGTACAGTTTCTTGTGTTCCAGAAACAGTACCGGATCGTCGCAGCGGATGGCGGTGCGCAGCAGCCCGCACGCATCCAGCGAATTTGACGGAAACACCACGCGCAGTCCTGGAATGTGGGTGAAGATCGACTCGCCGCATTGGCTGTGGTAAACCGCGCCCCCACTCAAATATCCGCCAATGGCCACGCGAATCACCACCGGCGCCGAAAACCCGTTATACGATCGCCAGCGCAGCGTGGCCAGCTCATCGCGGATCTGCATCATCGCCGGCCAAATGTAGTCGAAAAACTGGATCTCGGCCACGGGCTTGAGCCCGCGCATGGCCATTCCGGTCGCCCTGCCCACGATGCAAGCTTCGGCGATGGGCGTGTTAAATACCCGCTGGGAGCCATACGCGGTTTGCAGCCCCAGCGTGGCTTTGAACACGCCGCCCTTGCCTTTGACCGCGCCCAGGTTGCCCTCCCGGCTGCAATCGGCGATATCCTCGCCGAACACCACGATCTTTGGATTGCGCCGCATTTCCTCGTTCAGAGTAAGATTGATGGCGTCCACCATGGTCCGTGGATTTCCATCGAAGTGCGGCTCCGTCTCGAATTCGCTCGACGCGGGGTCCACGCGGTCGGAGTATAAAAACCGCAGCGTTTCGCCGGCCGCCGGCGGAGCAGCCTTGAGCGCATGCGCCGAGGCCTCCTGGATTTCCAGATCCACCTGGTGCATCAGCATTTCCACGCCGTGCGTGTCCAGGATGCCTTCGGAGCGGAGCCACTCCGGATAGCGCACCAGTACATCGCGGGCGGCTTCGTCCTCTCGCTCGGCTTGGGGCTTGTACAGCTTTTCGTCGTCGGATAGGGAATGCGAATACGGCCGCGTGCAGGTGGCATGCACCAACGCCGGCCCCAGTCCCCGGCGACAACGCTCCACGGCGTCCTTCATGGTGCGGTAGGATTCGAGAAAATTTGTGCCGTCGCATTCGAACACCCCCAGGTTGGGGAAACTCTGCACCAGGCGCGCGATGTTGCCTCCCGCGGTTTGCCTCTCGACAGGCACCGAGATCGCGTAGCCGTTGTCTTCCACCAGGTACAGCAGCGGAAGCCGTTCCAGGCAGGCCACGTTGAGCGATTCCCAGAATTCGCCTTCGCTGGTGGCGCCTTCGCCCGTGGTGACCAGCGTGACCTCGTCCGAGTCCGGATCGTCTGATTGAGGATGCAGCAACCGCGTGGCGTTGGCGCAACCCACGGCCTGCGTAAAATGCATCCCGGTTGGGGAGGACCCCGTAACGATATGCAGCTTAGGAGAACTCCAGTGCGAAGGCATCTGCCTCCCGCCTGAGGCGTGGTCGGATTCCGATCCCCCCGCCTGCAGGAACATCTCCTGCGGCGTCACGCCCAGGGTCAGCGCTAACGCGCGGTCGCGGTAATAAGGATAGAACCAATCGTGACCCGGCCGCATGGCCAGGCCCGCAGCGGTCTGAATGGCCTCGTGCCCGGCCCCGCTGACTTGAAAATAGATTTTATTCTGCCGCTTCAGCACGATTTCCCGGTCGTCGATACGCCGGGAAAGATACATGATTCGGAAAGCCCGGATCAGATCGTCGCGCTCCAGCGGGTACGGCGTTCGAAGATCGGTCAAAGTGCTGGCCGCCATGGAGTCCCTAGACAGTGTACCAGCGCCAAAGCGCGCCGGGAAATCGCCTCGGGAAGAAAACGGCAGCCCGCTGCGTCCAATGAGCACGAGGAGAAACCAACATGACCCTGCTCAAGCCCGTAATCGGATTTGCAGCCGCCGTAACCCTTTTGTTCGGCGCCGAACTGAAGACCGAAACCGCTCCGCTCGTCACCCACGAATGGGGAACGTTCACGTCGGTGGCGAACGAGAACGGCGATGCGGTCGAATGGGCGCCGTTGCTGGGCCCAGGCGACCTTCCTTGTTTCGTCGGCCGCTCGCCCGTGGTTTATAAGGGGGTGGCGCGAGGTCTGGTCCGCATGGAGACGCCAGTGCTCTATTTCTACGCTCAGCGTCCCACGACTCTATCGGTACACGTCGATTTCCGGCAAGGTCTGATTACGGAGTGGTATCCCAATCCCGCTACGCCGCCCGTCGCCGCAAATAGCATCGAATGGAACCAGGTTCACGTCACACCCGGAAATGACCTCGCCTACCCGGTGACTGAGGGCGCGAGCCATTACTATGCCGCCCGCAACACCGACGCCGCGCCGCTGCGCATTGGCGATCAGCAAGAGAAGATGATTTTCTATCGCGGCCTTGGGCATTTCGCGCCGCCGCTACGCGCCCGCTATGACGGTGATGGAAAACTGGAGGTCCGAAATACAGGAAGCGAGCCGATTCCCTTCGTCATCGCGTTTGAGAATCAAAATGGCGCACTCGGCTTTCGCATCGCCGAGAATGTGACTAACTCGTTAAAGATGGACGCGCCTGAATTAACGCAAGATCTCGGCGCGCTCCGCCAAACCTTGACAACCCGTTTGACGGCCCTGGGTCTATATCCCAAGGAAGCTCGCGCGATGGTGGATACCTGGTCGGATTCCTGGTTCACCGAAGGCGCCCGCGTTTTCTACATCGTTCCGCGCGCAACCGTGGATTCGCTGCTTCCGCTGACGATCGTCCCCGCGCCCACGGAAATCCAGCGCGTATTCGTCGGCCGCCTGGAAGTTCTTTCGCCTCGGACGAAAATCACGCTCAAGCACGCAGTGCGCGCGGGCGATAGCGAAACGCTCACGGCATTCGGCCGTTTCCTCCAACCCTTCATTGCCCAGCTTCAACGTGAGGACAAGGAGTTTGTTCTCTCACCTGCGGCTCAAACATATCTTCGAGCGATTGCGAACGGCCGTTCCGCTGCCGGAGACGGCTATGGCCAAGCGTGGGAAGCCTCCGACCCTGCCTCCTGCGTCGAGTAGTGGGACAGGCCTCCGCCTTGCCGATATGGCTCCTAAGGTTAACGCGCCAGACTCTTCTCGTACACGGAAATTGACGTGCATGCGTCAGACTCTTTGTAGGCGTGCTCAGCCGAGGAGTACTTTGTGTATCGGAAGTTTGCAATTATAACTGCTATCTCATTACAAGCGTGGGTGTTCCCGCTCGCCGCACAATCCGTGTCGAAGCGCCCCATGCTAACCAGTCCCATCGACGAGACCAAACTAGTCAGACTTGAGGGCAACACCCGGTCTGAGGCGAACGCGGCCAACGACCGCGGTCTGGTTCCCGACAATCTGGCAATGGATCATATGCTGCTCCAGTTGCAGCGTTCGCCGGAGCAGCAAGCAGCCCTAGATCAATTTACGGAAAATCTCCACAATCCCAAGTCGCCGGATTTCCATCACTGGCTGACTGCCGCCGAATTCGGACAGCGCTACGGTTTGGCTCCGCAGGATCTTTCCACCATCACCGGCTGGCTTCAGTCTCACGGCTTTACCGTGAATTCGGTCTATACCAACGGTCTGCTCATGGATTTCTCCGGCACCGCCGGCCAGATCCGCCAGGCCTTCCACACTGAGATCCACTCACTGAATGTGAATGGCGTACCGCACATCGCTAACATGAGCGATCCCGAAATTCCCGAGGCTCTTGCGCCCGCCATCGCGGGCGTTGTCTCCATGCACGACTTCCGTCCGCATGCCCTGTTGTCCAAGCAGGTCAAGCAGAGACCGGAATACACCTTCACCTCCGGTGGATACGTCTATGAGGCCGTAACTCCGGGCGATCTTGCCACCATCTACAATCTGACGCCGCTGTTCGCCAGCGGGAACACCGGAGCGGGGCAGACCATCGCCCTGATTGAGGATGCCGATCTTTACACTTCGCAGGACTGGAACACATTCCGCTCCACGTTCGGGCTAACTCAATACACTTCCGGATCGCTGACCACGGTCCATCCAGCGGGATCGTCCTCGGCCAACAATTGCGCCGATCCGGGCCTCGGCGGCGGCGATGACGGTGAGGCCACGTTGGATGCCGAATGGGCCAGCGCCGCGGCGCCCGATGCGTCCATTCAATTGGTTTCGTGCGCCAGCAGCCGCACCACCTTCGGCGGCATGATTGCGATTACGAATCTGATCAATTCGGCGAACCCTCCGATGATCATGAGCATCAGCTATGGCCAGTGTGAAGCTGAAAACGGTGCGTCGGCTAACAGCGCATTCAGTCTGGCGTTTCAGCAGGCGGTCGCCGAAGGCATCTCCGTATTCGTTGCGGCGGGTGACGAAGGCGCGGCCAGTTGCGACGCTGGAAACACTTCGGCCACCCACGGCATCGGTGTCAGCGGCTTCGCCTCGACGCCCTATAACGTGGCGGTCGGGGGCACCGATTTCGGAGACTCCGCCAGCGGCACCAACACCAATTACTGGAATTCTTCGAACGGCGCCAACTACACTTCCGCTTTGTCCTACATCCCCGAAATTCCATGGAACGATTCGTGCGCCAGCTCGCTGCTCTCGAATTATTTCGGATTTTCCACCACATACGGATCTTCCGGATTCTGCGGCAGCACAAACGGGGTACATTATTATCAGAACGTGGTGGCGGGAAGCGGCGGACCGAGCAACTGCGCCACCGGGACCTCTTCCGCGTTCGGCGTGTCCAACGGAACCTGCAAGGGCAACACGAAACCCTCCTGGCAGACCGGGACTCCCGGCGATGGCGTCCGCGACCTTCCGGATGTGTCTATGTTTGCGGCCGACGGCGTGTGGGGCCACTACCTGGTGTTCTGCTGGTCCGATACGCGCAACGGCGGCGCTCCCTGCACGGGAGCCCCCAGCGGCTGGGCCGGCGGCGGCGGAACTTCCTTCTCAACCCCAATCATGGCGGGCATTCAAGCACTGGTCAATCAGAATGCCGGTGGAGCGCAAGGCAATCCCAACTATGTCTATTATCAGCTTGCCGCGTCCGATTCCTGCAATTCCTCGAACGGCGATTCCTCCGTTAGCTCCTGCATCTTTCACAACGTCACCAGGGGCGACATCGACGTGAATTGCGGCGGAAGCACGGATTGTTACGGCGCCAGCACCCCGGCTTTCGGCGGAGGACGCCGCGGCGGCTTCGGGGGCGGCGGCAGCAGCAGCAATGGCAACGGGGCCTTGTCCGTCAGCAGTCAGTCGTTCTCTCCTGCGTTCGGCGCCGCCGGTGGATGGAGCTTCGCTACCGGAAACGGCTCTGTGAACGCCGCCAACCTGGTTCGCGCGTGGAGTTCAGTGCAGAACCCGTAACGAGTAAGCAACGGAGACGTCATTCGTTTCTGAGGGCGACCACTGGATCGACGCGCATCGCACGGCGCGCCGGAATCCAACAACCCAGCGCACCGGAGAAAATCAACGCGGCGGACGCGACGGCAAGCGTGATTGGATCGGAGGGAGATACCTGAACCAGCATGGATTCGAGGACACGATTGACGGCCAACGATGCGGCCAGTCCGATGGCCAGACCGATTCCCAACGGGATCATTCCCTGCACAAACACCAGCTTGAGGATATCCCGTGCCGTTGCGCCAATCGCCATCCGAATTCCAATCTCCTGCGTGCGCTGGCTCAGCGAATGCGCAATCACCGTATAGAGGCCGATCGACGCCAGCAGCAGTGCAATCGCGGCAAAGATCAGGAACAGACCTCCATAGAACCGGCTGTCCCAAAACATCTCCAAACGCTCCGCCAGGGCGAAGGGGCCAAAAACAGGTAGATCGGAATCCAGCGCCAGGACTTCACGCCGAAACGCATTCGTGAGGCTGCCTGGAGGGACGCGGGTTCGAGCGAAAACCCACATGCCTCCTCCGGGTTCTTGCCGGTACGGCAAGTAAACCAAAGGATCGACTCTTTGCCGGGTAGTGTCGTTCTGGACGATGTTCGACACGACGCCAACCACGCTGAGCCACGGCCCTGGCGTCTTTTCATTGAAGAGCCGGAGGCGTTTGCCAAGAGGATCTTCTCCCGGCCAATACTTGTTCGCGAACATCTGGTTCACGATCGCCACGGGTACTGCCGAAGCGACATCGGCATCGTTGAACTGACGGCCGGAGAGCAACTTCGCTTCCAGCGTTCGGAAGTAGCCCGGGCTGATTTTCAACGCCCTAAGCGTGGGGCGGCTGCCGAAAGTGGCGGGCGGCTCGCCGGCTAGCTCGTACGGATATTTGGGTGATCCTGTCGAAGGAGGGGACTCGGCAAGTGCTACCGATTCCACGTCGGGCGTCGCTTCCAGACCGGCTGTGAGACCCTCGAAGAAGGCAATCCGCGCTTCGGGAGTGGAATACTTGGCGGCAGGGAGGTCCACGAACCCGGCCAAGACATTCCCCGTATTGACGCCCATGTCCGCATTGTGGATTTTGAGGAAACTGCGGATCATCACCCCCGCTCCCGCAAGAAGCACTACGGCCAGCGCCATTTCACCAGTCACGAGTACGGCGGAGAGATTTCTTCCGCGCCCTCCGCCGCCCCGTCCATGAATGGCCCCGCGGCCGCCATCCTTCAATGCCGTATTGACGTCGAGCTTCGAAAGCCTGAGCGCCGGCGCCAGCCCGAACAGAATTCCCGTTCCCATCGAAACCGCGATGAGATACCCGAGAACGTGGGAGTCCATCGTATAGTCGATGATCAGCCACGACGACTTCTGAGCCATTGCGAGCTCGTACGCGCGTACGCCCCATTTGGCAATCCACCAGCCGAGGAAACCGCCCACGCTCGAAAGCATCACGCTCTCGATGAGGAGTTGCCGGATGATCCGCCATCGCCCCGCGCCGAGCGCAATGCGGACCGAGATTTCGCGCGATCTGCCCATCGCGCGGGCAAGCAGAAGATTGGCTAGATTGGCGCATGCGATCAGCAGCACAAAACCAACCGCGCCCCACATGGACCCGTAGACTAGTGCCGCGTTTGGGCCGATGAAGAACTCGTCGAACTTCTGCACCACAGGAGGATGTTCCCGATCTGTAACCGGATAGGCGATTTCAAGCCGCTTACCAATGATTTCCATCTCCGCGCGGGCGTTCTCGATTGTGACTCCGTCAGCCAGACGGCCGAAGGCCATCCATGTGTCGCGGTTTTCCCGGTTCATGACGCGTTCCGTCTGCACCAAGGGAACCCACATATCTTGCTTTTGCGGGAAGGAGTAGCCTTCGGGCATGACTCCGACGATGGTGGTCGGCGCGCCGTTTATTCGCACCATCCTGCCGACGATTGCCGGATCCTTCGCGTAGCGGCGTTCCCAGAAGCCGTAATTCAGCATCGCCACCGGAGCAGCGCCGGGGATCTCATCGGTTGGCGTAAAATCCCGGCCCATGATCGGACTTTGGCCAGTCACTTTAAAGGTATCCGCGCTGACTTCGGTCACACTGATGTTCTCCGGGAAGCCGGTTTGATCGCTGACGACTCTACCGACACCGTGGACCACCGCCATCGCTTCGAACGACTTCGCCTGAGCCCGATAGTCCAGAAAATCGGGATAGGAGGGGCAGCAGTTGTACCCCTTCGGACTGATGTACAGGATCCGATCGTTCTCCTTCACGAGTGGGAATCCCTTGAACAATACGGCGTTGGTCACGGTGAAGACAGCGGCATTGACTCCGATGCCGATCGCAAGCATCGCGACAGCTACCGCCGTGAACCCGGGATTCTTGACCAGACTCCGAAGACCGAACCGAATGTCGCCGAGCAAGTGCATTGATGCTTAGGCGCTGAAACAGCCGCCAAGAGTTACAATAGCCGACATTTTCGTTCCCCGCCCGGATGTGAGATTCGCGCGGATGTGCGATGACTGAGTATATGAGCGCAGAAATCACGCAGCCTTCTCGCATCGAACATGACTCCATGGGCGATGTCGCGGTCCCCGCCGAAGCCCTCTACGGCGCGCAGACGCAACGCGCGGTCGAGAACTTTCCCATCAGCCGGCTCCGCTTCACACGGCCGTTCCTGCGCGCGCTCGGGCTCATTAAGGCCTGCGCCGCGCGAGTCAACGGAGAACTCGGGGAACTGCCACCGCATCTTGCATCGGCTATAGAACGCGCTGCCGATCAAGTCGCGGAGGGTTTGCACGATTCTCAATTCGTGGTCGACGTATTCCAAACCGGCAGCGGCACGTCGACGAACATGAACGCCAATGAGGTGATCGCTCGGCTTTCGAAGACCCACCCCAACGATGACGTCAATCGCAGCCAATCGAGCAACGATGTGATTCCGACCGCGATCCACATCGCCGCCGCCGAGCTCGCCACCGGCCAGCTTCTACCAGCGATGGGCAAACTGCACGCGGCGCTTGATCGGAAATCGCGTGAGCTCTGGGATGTGGTCAAAGTCGGCCGCACTCACTTGCAGGATGCCGTTCCCATCCGCTTCGGCCAGGAATTCGGCGGCTACGCCCGCCAGGTGGAAGCTTGCGCGGAACGCGTGACGCACGCGCTTGCAGGCATCTACGAATTGCCGCTGGGAGGAACCGCAGCCGGCACCGGGTTGAACGCGCCCGCGGGCTTTGGCGCAGCCGTGGCGCAACGCATCGCGCAGCGAACGGGACTTCCGTTTCGCGAGGCTCGCAATCACTTTGAAGCGCAGGCGGCGCGTGATGCTGCGTGTTTTTTGAGCGGCGCGCTCAAGACCTACGCGGTAGCTCTGACCAAGATCGCCAACGACATCCGCTGGCTCGGATCGGGGCCGCGCTGCGGTATTGGCGAGCTCCGTCTGCCGGCTGTGCAGCCCGGCTCCAGCATCATGCCGGGCAAAGTGAATCCCGTTATCGCCGAGGCCGTCCTCATGGTCGGCGCACAGGTGATTGGGCACGACTCAACGATTACTTGGGCCTGCGCGACCGGCAATTTCGAGCTGAATACGATGATGCCTCTGATCGCCTACGACCTGCTGGAATCGATCGAACTGCTCGCGTCGGCGACGCGAACCTTCGCCACGAAGTGCATCGAAGGTTTGGACGCCGACCGCGGCCGCGTGCATTCGCTCATCGAGCATTCGTTCATCACCGCGACGGCGCTCACCCCGGAGATCGGCTATGAGCGCACCGCCGCCATCGTTAAGGAAACCTGGCAGACCGGCCGCACCATTCGCGCCGTCGCGGAGGAACGCAGCGGGTTGGCTTCCGACAAGCTGAACCAGATTCTCGATCCCGCCCACCAAGTCGGCGGCTAGCGCTTTACCCATTAGAGCCCCTCAAGAATCCCCTTGACGAGCTTACTATTGAGTAGTAGTATAAGCGACAGGATCATGAGAGCAGATGAAACGGCCTAAACTAGCGAAACTTGAACTTCGGATTCTGGAAGCCCTGTGGGCCAAGGGAAGGGCTTCCATGCGAGAGATTCAGGAGGCGTTTCCGGAACCACGCCCCGCCTATACGACGATCACGACGACTGTGTACCGGATGGAAACCAAGAAGGCCGTGCGCCGTGTTCGGAAGATCGGCAACGCGCATATTTTCGAGCCGCTGATCGCGAAGGATGCGGCTCGGGATGGGCTGCTCGATGAGATTCTGAGCTTCTTCGGAGGGCGCCCGCAACCAATGATGGCGCAGTTGGTCGAGTCCGGGAAGCTCACACTCGACGATATCCGCGAGCTGGAGAAGGCCGTTGCGGAAACCGAACGAAAGCGGAAAGCGGAGAGGAAACAAAAATGACGGCCGAGTTCATCGTCAATCATTTGTGGCAGTCATCATGTTTCGTGCTCCTAACGGCGCTGCTGGCGTTCGTGCTCCGCAAGAATCCGCCGAAGGTCCGCTATTGGCTCTGGTTGAGCGCATCGCTGAAGTTTCTGGTGCCGTTCGCGTTGCTGGTGAGCCTGGGAAGTGCGGTCAAATGGCCAGCCCAGCGTGCAGTCGCAATTCGAGCTCCGGTTTTTTCGAGCACCGTCGTCGAAATCGCGGAGCCGTTTACGCCGCCCTCTTACTCCACCGTTCCAGCGCACGCCCCAATGCACTGGGTGCCAATCCTGGGCGGCCTCGTATGGGCGCTTGGGTTTGCGGCAATCGCATTCGTGCGATGCCGTAGTTGGCTCCGCATTCGCGCAACTCTGCGAGCCAGTACGCCGGTGGAACTCCCGTTCCCTATACCGGCGTTTGTCGCGCCTGGCGCGGCGGAGCCGGGCGTCGTCGGTTTTCTGCGGCCGGTCTTGGTTCTGCCGGCCCAGCTGCTGGAGCATCTGAGTCCAGGACAGCTTGATGCCGTTCTCGCGCACGAGTTGTGCCACGTACGCCGCCGGGACAATGCGTTCGCCGCGGTTCATATGGTGGTGGAGGCGATCTTCTGGTTCCATCCGCTGGTGTGGTGGATCGGATCTCGCATGGTCGAAGAGCGCGAATTGGCGTGCGACGAAGAAGTCCTGCGAATGGGTTGCGAGCCGGCGGACTACGTCGAAGGCATCCTGAAAGTCTGCCGCCTCTACACGGGATCCCCATTGCCCTGTGTTTCGGGGGTGACGGGAGCGGATGTCAAGAAGCGTCTCCGTGCCGTCCTGGCGGGGAGCATCGCCCGCGAGTTGACCGTCGGAAAGAAACTCGCCTTGGCGGCGATCGGAGTGGCGACTTTCGTGGCGCCTCTCGTTATCGGCGTGCTGAGTGCGCCAACCATTCGGGCGCAATCCAGTCCAACGGCCGTACCTAAGTGGGAGGTGGCTTCGATCAGACAGTGCACCGAGGCAGACTTCACTGCTTATCTCGCGGCTTTAGCGGCCGGTGGCGGCGGGCGCGGTGGGGGAGGCGGAGGTGCAGGAAACCTAATAGGGGATGCCGGAATGTTAAGGCTCGTGTGCCTGGGATTGAACAGTCTCATAGTGCAGGCTTACTTCACGGGTCCGAACGGTAAGCCCGAGACCGCTGTTTTCGGGGCTGGCCCTACGGTTCGGGGAGGTCCAGCCTGGACCGAAAAAGAGCGCTATACGATCATCGCGAAGCCGGAAAGTGATCAGAGCCTTGCAATGATGACTGGGCCCATGATGCAGGCGCTTCTCGAAGACAGATTCAAGCTGAAAATCCATCGTGAGAGCGAAGAAAACCCCGCCTATGCCCTGGTTGTCGCCAAGGGCGGCCCGAAGCTCCAGCCTACGCAGGATGGAAGCTGTACGTACGACGACCCTCAGGGACCGCGGTCCCCTGTCGCGCCCGGCCCGCCCATGCCCTGCGGTTACTACGCCGGTGAACCGGAGGGAATAAAGGCGGTCGGGGTGACGATCGATACCCTTTGCGCCCCAATCTCCACTCTGGTACGCCGAGAGGTGATCGATAAAACGGGGCTTACCGGCCTGTTTAACTTCAACTTAGACGTCACTGTCCCCCCGCCCGACGCCCCGGACGATCCGGCAGCGTTTGACGCCGCTATAACCGCGCTGCAGAAGCTTGGTTTGAGACTTGAATCAATCAAAGGCATCGACGAGTTCGTCGTCATCGACCACATCGAGCGGCCCACCGAGAATTGATATGGAGCAACCGACCGAGTTCGTCATCAACCATCTGTGGCAATCGTCCTGCTTCGTGCTCCTGACGGCGTTGCTGGCATTCGTGCTCCGCAAGAATCCGCCGAAGGTGCGCTACTGGGTCTGGCTGAGTGCATCGCTGAAGTTTCTCCTGCCGTTCGCGTTGTTGGTCAGCTTGGGAAACGCGGTCAAATGGCCAGCTCAGCACGCCGTGGCATTTCCAGCTCCCGTTTTTTCGAGCACCGTCGTCGAAATCGCGGAACCTTTTACGCCGCCCTCTTCCGCCGTTCCTGTGCACGCCCCAACGCACTGGGCGCCGATCGCGATCGCCATCGTATGGGCGCTCGGATTCGTGGCCATCGCATTGATGCGATGCCGCAGTTGGCTCCGCATTCGCGCAACTCTGCGAGCCAGTACGCCGGTCGAACTCCCGATCCCTTTGCCGGCGTGTGTCGCACCTGGCGCGGCGGAGCCGGGCGTCGTGGGTTTTCTGCGGCCAGTGTTGGTTCTGCCTGCCGGGATGCTGGAGCATCTGAATCCTCGACAGCTCGACGCCGTGCTCGCGCACGAGTTGTGCCACGTGCGCCGCCGCGACAATCTCTTCGCCGTGGTTCATATGGTGGTGGAGGCGATCTTCTGGTTCCATCCGTTGGTGTGGTGGATCGGATCTCGCATGGTTGAAGAGCGGGAACTGGCATGCGACGAAGAAGTCCTGCGAATGGGTTGCGAGCCGACAGACTACGTGGAAGGGATCCTGAAGGTCTGCCGGCTCTACACGGAATCTCCACTGCCGTGTGTTTCCGGAGTGACGGGAGCGGATGTCAAGAAGCGTCTCCGTACAATCCTGGCGGGAAGCATCTCCCGCGAGTTGGGCTCCGGGAAGAAACTCATCTTGGCGGCAATCGGACTGGTGGCTCTCGCGGCGCCTCTCGTTATCGGCGTGCTGAGTGCGCCGCGAGCCCAAGCTCAATCGCCGGCTCAGCCGCAGCCGCTAGCGACTCGATCAGAGGCCGCGAGGCCGTTGGTGGCGCAGGTCGCCGTTCCCCAGGCCCCCCGGCAGCCACCGCCGTCCGCAGCCTTGCCAAAATTCGCAAGCGTCTCCGTTAAGCGAGCCGATCCCACTTGGCACGGGTGGGTGCAACCGGCAGTGATCGACGCGGGGCGGCGATTTGAAGCCTTGAATACTGTCAACGAAATGATCCAGTGGGCGTATGGGCTCAGCAGAAATTTCCAAGTCGCGGGAGGCCCGGAGTGGGTGGGCACGCCGTATTTCGACAGCTCGGGAGTACGAGTTTGGCCTGCCCGTGAGCAGTTTTCAATCGATGCAACGGCGGAAGGCCAACCGAGCGCGGCCGAGATGAAGCAGATGGTTCAAGCCTTGCTCGCCGACCGCTTCAGACTGAAACTGCATCGCGAGACCAGGCAAATCCCCATCTACGCCATTGTTATCGGGCCGAACGGCCCCAACCTCCCGCCTGAAGCCGAGCCGGTAGCGTGTCCACAACCCGCCCTCGAATGCGGCTTTCCCAATATCGGCGGGCTCGAAGGCGGTGTTCACCTGATAGAAGCCCGCTATGCCACGATGGCAAATTTCTCTGGTCTCCTCACAAACAACATGGATCGCCCGGTCATCGACAAGACCGGCCTCACTGCCGGTTACAGTTTCGATCTGACCTATGAACACCCGGGCCCCGGCTGGAGAACAGGACCAGCCGCGGCTATCGATGCCGTCCAAAAGCTCGGCCTGAGGCTCGAGCCGCAAACAGAGACTATGGAAATGCTGGTTATCGACTCCATTGACCGTCCCTCTGACAATTGACGGCCTTGCCGCCCTTTCGGTGGTAGACTGCTTCCTGGCATCCAATCGGCCGCCACACTCTATGCCGCGCCGAACCACCGTCTCCCTGTTCGCCGTAGTCCTGATTTGCGTGTTGCTGCTCCCGATCACCGGGTCCGCGCATAACGTCTCCAAGCGCGATGCGTCATTTGTCCAGTCGAACCATGGCGCCGCCATTGCCGCCTTTCTCTATCTGGGCGCCAAACACATGGTCACCGGATATGACCACCTGGCGTTCTTGGTAGGGGTGGTCTTCTTTCTTTACCGGCTCAAGGATGTGGTGCTGTACGTCAGCTTGTTCACCCTTGGCCACAGCGTCACACTGCTGGCCGGCGTTTTAGGAGGCATCCACGCGAACTCTTACGTCGTCGACGCGATCATTGGGTTCTCGGTGGTCTACAAAGCCTTCGATAACATGGGCGGGTTTAAACGATTGCTGGGCTTTGAGCCCAATACGAAGCTCGCGGTCCTCATCTTCGGTCTGTTCCACGGTTTTGGACTGGCGACGAAGCTTCAGGAACTGGACCTCTCTAAGAACGGGCTCGTCACGAATATAATCAGCTTCAACGTTGGAGTGGAAATCGGTCAGGTGCTTGCGCTGACGGCGGTGTTGATCTTGCTGAGCTTCTGGCGGACGCGCAGCGGTTTTCTTCGCCACGCGTTTGCGACCAACACCGCTCTGATGTCGGTGGGCTTTGTTCTCACCGGATACCAGATCGCCGGCTATTATCTCGCGTCTTAAGCGGAAAGAATCACGATGGGCGATCCAAACCAACCGAACGTCGCTCAACCGAATGTGGGCACACCTTCGAAAAGCGCCCTCGCCAAGGCGACCGGCATTGCTCTGCTGGTCGCCCTTCTTCTCCTGTTTACCGTGGTGTTGCCCGCCGAATACGGTTTCGATCCTTTGAAAACCGGTGCGGCCCTAGGGCTGACCGGGATTTCACAAGCCCAGGTCAAAGAGGTCAAAGGAGCCGCGCCGACGCCCGCGCCTGGACAAACCGGAGTCTACACATCCCAGACAGCGATCTATAAAGTGGACTCGGAGGACTTCCAGTTGCCGCCCGGCGAAGGCGTGGAGATGAAGTATCACATGCAGAAAGGCGCGGGGATGGTTTACGGTTGGAAAGCGGACGGGAAGCTCACGTACGAATTCCACGGCGAGCCGGACCAGAAGCCCAACAAGGATTACTTCGAGAGTTACGAACTCGACGACAAAGTCGGCAAGGATGCATCCTACGGTTCGTTCACCGCGCCCTCGACCGGCATTCACGGCTGGTTCTGGAAGAACAACGGTAAGAAGGACGTCACATTCCATCTGACCGTCGCCGGCTTCTTTGACTCCGCCAAGATGTTCGCGGCCGGCGAACCACCCCAGGATATGCCGGTCGAAGACGCGAAGTGACGCGCGCCCCCAATGTTGATAGAATGGTCGTTCAATCGAGACACTTCGGTCGTATCGACACTTCATTGAGGAGCTAGCGCGGGCAAACATGGCGGTCACAGGTGCGGGTTTAGAAGGCATTATTGCCGCGGAGTCGAAGATTTGCTTCATTGACGGCGAGGCGGGCATCCTCAGCTATCAGGGCTACGACATTCGCACGTTGGGTGAACACGCCTCGTTCGAGGAAGTGATTTTTCTGCTCTGGTCCGGACGTCTGCCCAAGCGGGCTGAGCTGGACCAGCTTCGTGCCGGATTGGTGGCGAATCGCGCCATCCCCGCGCCGGTGGAGGCTTTTCTCAAGGGCGTTCCCAGAGGCTCCTCGCCCATGGCCGTGCTGCGCACCGCCGTATCCATGCTTTCTCTGTACGATCCGCTGGCGCAGGACATGTCGGTCGAAGCCAACAACGCCAAGGCGCTGAAGCTCATGGCGCAGACCGCGACCATCGTCACCTCCTTTGACCGCCTGCGCAATGGGAATCCAGTTATCGGAGGCGATCCCAAGCTCGGCTTCGCCGCCAACTTCCTCTACACGCTCAGCGGCAAGAGACCGGATGAGATCATGCAGCGCGCCTTCGACGTCGCCCTGGTGCTGCACGCCGAGCACGAGCTGAACGCCTCCACCTTCGCCGCCCGCGTCACCGCCGCAACGCTTTCCGATATTTACTCTTCGGTCGTCTCCGCCATCGGCGCTCTGAAAGGGCCGCTGCACGGCGGCGCGAATGAGGACGTCATTCGCCTGCTGCTCACCCTCACCACTCCGGAAGAAGGTGTCGAGCGGGTCAAGGACATGCTCGCCAACAAGATCAGGATTCCGGGCCTGGGCCATCGCGTGTATCACACTCTGGACCCGCGCGCGACCTTCCTCAAAGACATGGCCAAGGAACTTGGGGAGCGCACCGGGCACATCAAGCTCTACGAAATCTCCAACGCGATACAGGCATATGCCAAGCAGGCCAAAAACCTCAATGCCAATGTCGACTTCTTCTCCGCCAGCACGTATTATTCGCTGGGCATTCCGGTGGACCTGTTCACGCCCATCTTCGCGGTCAGCCGCATGTCCGGCTGGACCGCGCATATTCTGGAGCAGTATCACAACAACCGCCTGATTCGTCCTCGCGCGGATTACACCGGTGAAACCCCGGGCAAGGCCTGGGTCGATATCGCCGATCGTTGATCATATAGAACCCCGCCAGTGTACGATCTCTCTTTCTTCCGCAACAATCTGGATGCGATCGCGAAGCGCCTCGCGGATCGCGGCTTCACGCTGGACGTGGAAGCCTTCCGCAAGCTCGATGCCGAGCGCCGCGCCGCGCTTGCCGAGTCCGAACAATTGAAGGCCCGGCGTAACGCCGAATCGCAGGAAATCGGAAAGCTCAAGAAGGCTGGCCAGGACACCGCGGAATTGCAGCAGAAAGTCCGCGACATGGCGGACCGAATGACCGCGCTCGAACAGACGGCCGAAGCCGCCGACAACGAATTCCGCCAGATGCTGGCCGGCGTTCCCAACACTCCGCACGAATCCGTGCCGACGGGAAAAGGCGCGGACGATAACGTCGAAGTCCGTCGCTGGGGCAAGCCTCCGGAGTTCTCTTTTACGCCGAAAGCTCACTGGGATTTGGGTCCGGAACTGGGTATCCTTGATTTCGATCGCGCGACTAAGATCACTGGAGCACGCTTCGCCGTCTATTGGGGTCTGGGCGCGAAGCTGGAGCGGGCTCTGATCAATTTCATGCTGGACGTGCACACGCGCCACCACGGCTATACGGAGGTTCTGCCGCCTTTCATGGTAAATTCGGCCAGCATGTACGGCACCGGCAATTTGCCCAAGTTCGCCGCGGATTTGTTCAAGCTGGAGAACACCGATTTCTGGCTGATTCCGACGGCCGAGGTGCCGGTTACAAACCTGCATCGCGACGAGACTTTGGATCTCGAAAAACTTCCGCTCAAGTATTGCGCCTATACGCCGTGCTTCCGCAGCGAGGCCGGATCCTACGGCCGCGATGTACGCGGCATTATCCGCCAGCACCAGTTTCAAAAAGTGGAGCTGGTGAAATTCGCCAATCCCGAAACCAGCTACGACGAGCTCGAATCGTTGACCCGCGACGCCGAAGACATTTTGCAGCGTCTCGGCCTGCCGTATCGCACCGTAGTGTTGTGCACTGGTGATATGGGCGCGAGCTCGGCCAAGACTTATGACATCGAAGTCTGGCTGCCGGGGCAGGGCGGCTACAAGGAAATCTCCTCGTGCTCCAACTTCGAGGCGTATCAGGCGCGGCGGGCATCGATTCGAGCGAAATCCGGAAAGTCCAAGGCCGATTTCGTCCACACGCTGAACGGCAGCGGTTTGGCCGTGGGCCGAACCTGGGTCGCAATCGTCGAGAATTACCAGCAGGCTGACGGAAGCGTCGTGATCCCCGAAGCGCTACGCCCGTTCATGGGCGTCGATGTGATCAAACCCGCATAATCGCGGACTAAAAGTCGGCTATTTTCAAGAACATTCCGCTTGCAAACGCAGGCTTGCGCGCGATTCCGCCTTTATCCTGAAGTCGCTTGGAGGCGTAGCGATGCTCTGCTCAAGGATGTTCAGTATAAAGACGTGTGCCCTGATGTGGCTTCTGATGACGGGCTTGGTCGAAGCCCAGCCGGCCCTGACCACCATTCAGGATAGTCTCTACCGCGCGGACGGATCGCGCTTCACCGGAACGATGTTCATCACCTGGAGCTCCTTCCAGGCCGGAGACACGTCCAACATTGCGACGGCAAACCTGACGCTGCCGATCGTCAACGGCGTCCTGAGCGTCGCGTTGGTGCCGACCACCACGGCTTCGGCCGGCGCGCAGTATAACATCACCTACAACCAAAACGGCGTGAACCAGTTTACGCAGGTGTGGGCGGTGCCGCCCAGCTCCGTGCCCTTGCGCGTTAACGCCGTGCTGGTGTCCACCGGCACGGTGGTGGGGCCGGCGCCGGTCACCAGCCCGGTTCTGATTTCCGACGTCGTGGGATTGACGAATGACTTGGCGCTGGCGGCGCAAAAGGGCGTCGGGTTCGCTCTCGGAAGAACGGCAATCGTCAACGATGAGGGGCAGATCGACAGCGCATCCGGCAATCTCAGCGACTGCATGCGCGTGGACGGTAGCTCGGGGCCGTGCGGAAGCTCGGCGGGCGTGTTTCCGAGCTTTTCCGATTCCGAGATTCCAGCGGGCGCGATCAACGGATCGAACACGGTCTTCACGCTGGCGTTTCCTCCATCTCCTGCCGGAAGTTTGGAGCTGTATTTGAACGGTCTTCGTTTGGACGCCACCGTCGATTTTACCCTCGTAACCAACACAGTAACTTTTTTCACCGGGTCAATTCCGCAATCCGGGGACCTGGTGCTAGCCAGCTACCGCTATGCCAATCCGAGTAATCCGCTGGGATCGCTGGCAACGCCGCAGGTGGTGTGCAGCTCGACCGGCGGCAGCACCGCGGTCGCCACGCTGACGCAGTTGGGGAGTTGCACGCTACCCGCGGGACTGCTGGGCACCGGAGACCGGCTCGAAATCGAATACCAATATAGCCACACCGGTTCGGCTGCGGGGTTCACCGGACAAGTTCAAATAGCCGGAACCGTGGTGGTGATCAACCGCGCCGCCGCGTCGACGGAGAGTCTCTTCGCCGGACACACCAGCTTCGGTCTCTACTCGGGCGGCCAAACCTGGGACACGCAGAGCTGGGGCGGCTCGACGCTGGCCTTCGCGACTTCTGCGGGATCGTCCGCCATCGATCCCACGCAGTCGACAACCGTCAGCTTTCAGGGCCTGACAAGCTCCAGCTCAGACACGCTGACGCTGCGGAACTTTACCGTAATCCGGTATCCGGCGCAAGTCAATCCGTAAGTGAGTCAATCCGAAAGTGAGAGCCTACTGGCGGTTCAGCGTCACGCGCCACAGTGGGGCGGCTTTTTCGGCGGGGTCCTGGACGAAATCCTGCGAGGTCTTCGCGGGATCGTAATCGCGCCACAGCCAGGTCAGCGTCTCGGGCAGCTCGGCCGAGCCCTGCGCCTGATTGTGGGTCCCGACTCCGAAGGAGAAGTGGTAAATCGTAGCCCTGGAGCTTGAGCGAATTTGCCATCTCAATGTTGGCGAGAGGCCAGCTTCCGGCGCGCGCATTTTCCATATCTTCGGCTCCGTCTTGCAGCCACACGCGAATGTTCTTGCGCGGTGTGCGGCGCACCATCACCGGATACTCGGCCCCGCCGGCGGGATGCGAGGCGGAGGTTTGCAGCGCGGCGAAACTGCCGATCCAGCTCAGCACTCGCGAAAACTGATCGGGCTTCAAAAAAGCCGCATTGAAGGCGCAGATTCCGCCCGAGCTCTCGCCCACCATCGCGCGGCTATAAGCGTCCTGGCGCAGATTGACGTGCTTGCCAATCTCGGGAAGAACCTCTTCGAGAAGATAGCGCGCGAAGGTGTCGTCGACGGTGTCGTATTCAATCGACCGCTGATTCTGAGCCGCGCCGGTCCCTGGTTGAATGAACACGTTGACCATCAGCGGAATTCGCTTCTGGGCAGTGAGATTGTCGAGGGTCTCCAGCACGCGATACTGATCCGGGCGGCGAGCCGTGTAAAACTGTCCATCGCCCCAGATCTGCACCGGCAGCGGCGTCGAGCCGTCCCACTGAGACGGAACGTAATACCAAACGTTGGCTTTCATGTTCGGGTAGATTTTGCTTTCGAGCGCCATCGGACCGCTGAGCTTGCCCTGAGGAGCGCCAGGTTGCGCGTAACTATCGGGGCCGAACGCGGCCAGATCGTTGGTGCCGCCGATGGCTCTGCCATCCACCAGCCACGTGTACCTGTACGCCGTGCCGGTCTTCAGCTTGCCCTGGTACACCCACAGTCCCCCGACTTTGGTGGCCGCGACGGGAGGCGCATCGCCGGTGCGCGGCGCGGAGATCACTAGGTTGGGCTGCTTGTCGGCGGTGACCGCAAACACGAACTCGCCCATTTCACCCGCGGCGGCCGCGCCCTTCTGGATGTTGGCGTCGGTTAAGGTATCGCGCAGAGCTTGCTCGAGTCCAGGCGCGTGATTCTTGGCCATCTGGATCAACTCAGCGGTGGGGACTTTCTGCGCCGAGGCAATCGTTGAAGTCAGGGCCGCTATCGTCAAAGCCGTCAGAATCCGCATAAATCGAAGTACACTCCCGGATCGCATTATATCCCACACCTTATAATGAGGAAGCGGCATGAAGATTTGTTATCTGGATGCGTTTTCGGGGATCAGCGGAGACATGGCGGTCGGCGCTCTGATGGATGCGGGCGCGCCGGCGGGCGATGTTTTGGACGCGCTGCGGAGCCTCGATACCGGGGCGCGCTATGAAGTGGAAAAGACCGCCCGCCGTGGAATCACCGCCTCGAAGTTCCGCGTCCATCTCGAGGATGCACCGCGTAAGCATCGCCATCTTGCGCACATTCTCGCGATGATCGACGCTGCTCCGCTGGGACCGCGGGCGAAAAGCAACGCCAGCGCGGTGTTCGAAAAACTGGGACACGCCGAGGCCAAGGTGCACGGCGTGCCGATTGAAAAGGTTCACTTTCACGAAGTGGGTGCGGCGGATTCGATCGCCGATATCGTGGGCGCATGCGTCGCACTGGATCTGATGGGTGTGGAGGAGGTACACATCTCCGCCATCAACGTGGGAAGCGGAACAGTGGAGACCGAGCACGGCACATTGCCGGTGCCCGCACCGGCGACGGCAGGGCTTCTTACTGGCATTCCTGTTTATGCGCGAGGACCCGCGATGGAGCTGACCACGCCGACCGGCGCGGCGCTTGCTGCCACACTTGCCTCGAGCTTCGGTCCGCTTCCGGCGATGCGCATCGCCAGCATCGGGCACGGGGCGGGGGATCGCGATTTTCCGCAACACGCGAATGTGTTGAGGGCTCTGATCGGTGAACGCAGCTCCGCACGCCTTGATGCCAACCAGGAGGCCACGCTGGTGAGCGTCATCGAGGCCAATATCGACGATTCCAGCCCGCAGGTCCTGGGCTACGCTCTGGACCGGCTGATGGAAGCAGGCGCGCTGGATGTTTCTCTGTCGCCGATTCAGATGAAGAAGAACCGGCCCGGCTCCCTGCTGCGCGTGATCGCGAAGCCGGAAGATCAGGAGCGGCTGGCGCAAGTGATCTTTGCGGAAACATCCACGCTGGGGCTGCGAATGCATGCGGCGGAGCGGCGCGTGGAAGAGCGGCGCATTGAGGAAGTGGAGACGCCGTGGGGCCCTGTTCGGGGAAAAGTAGGCGGAAAGGTCTCCGGTCCGGGATTATTCGCGCCGGAATATGAGGATTGCCGGGCGATTGCAGAGCGCACACGTATACCGCTCAGGCAGGTGCTGGCCGCGGCTGAAGACGCTTACCGAAAAACGAAATGAAATACTATCTCACGACACCGATTTATTACACCAATGCCGCGCCTCATATCGGGCACGCATATACGACCATCGCCGCGGACACAATCCGGCGGATGAAGCAGATGCAGGGCTATGAAGTGACGCTCGCCACGGGAACAGATGAGCATGGCGTCAACGTGGAGCGCGCGGCGCTAGCGGCGGGCAAGACTCCCCTGGAATATACCGACCTCATCGCGGAGGAGTTTCGAAAACAGTGGCAAATTCTGGAATTGGGCATCGATCGCTTCCAGCGCACCACCGCTGCCAATCACGCCAAGGTGGTTCAGGATCTGTTCCTGCGCTGCAAGGAGAACGGCTACGTTTACAAAGGCCACTACACCGGGCAATATTGCATTTTCGACAACGCGTACATCAACGACGCCAAGCCCGGCGACCCGTGTCCCGATTGTGGGCGCCCCACCGAGACCATCACCGAAGAGAATTACTACTTCAAATTGTCCGCATTTACGGACCGGCTGCTGGATTTATATTTGAATCAGCCGGATTTTATTCAACCGGAGATTCGGCGCAATGAAGTGATGGCATTTGTGCGCCAGGGATTAAAGGATTTATCCATCAGCCGCACTACGGTCAAGTGGGGCATCCCCGTGCCTGGCGAAGAAAATCATGTCTTCTACGTCTGGTTCGACGCCTTGAGCACATATATGAGCGCGGTGGCGGAGGATAACCTGTGGCCCGCGGACCTGCACCTGATCGGCAAGGAGATCGTGCGCTTTCACGCGGTGTACTGGCCGGCGTTTCTGTGGGCCGCAGGGCTGGAGCTTCCCAAGCGCATTTTCGCGCACGGCTGGCTGCTGTTTGAAAACGACAAGATGAGCAAGTCGCGCGGCAACATCGTGCGCGCCACGCCAATTCATAAGGTACTGGGCACGGACGCGCTGCGCTACTTCCTGCTGCGCGAAGTGGTGTTCGGCCAGGACGGCAGCTTCAGCTACGACGCGCTAGTGGGACGCTATAACTCGGATCTAGCGAACGGGCTCGGGAATCTGGCGAGCCGCACGCTCACGATGATTCACCAGTATCGAGGCGGCGAAGTTCCAAAGGGCGACAGCGACAACCACGTCGCGGCCAACGCCGACAGCGTGGTGGAGCTGGCTCTGGAGGCGTTCGAGCGGTTCGACTTTTCGAAGGCTCTGGAGACGGTGTGGTCGTTGATCTCGGTGGTGGATAAATACATCGTGGAGCAAGCGCCATGGAAGCTGGCCAAAGGCGGCCCGGAGTGCGTGGAGGCGCTGGACACATGTCTATACACGGCGGCGGAGGCTTTGCGCGTCGTCACTGCGCTGCTGTATCCGATCTTGCCGCACTCAGCGGAGAAAATCTGGTTTCAGCTTGGCATGCCGGGGCATCTCGATAGCATGCGTGTGGCCGATCTGCATTGGGGACACTTGGCCGCGGGCCAGAAGCTGCGCGCCGTGGAAGCAGTGTTTCCGCGGGCGGATGGCAAGGCCTCGATTGAAAAGATGAAGGAACTGGAGACGGTGGAGCTGGCGCGGCAGCAGACGCTCCTAGGCAAGCCGCCTCAGGCGGTTTCTCAGCCGGCCGTACAACAGTCGTCCGCCGCCGCGAAGGGCAGCGGTCAAATCACTATCGACGATTTCGCCAAAGTGGATTTGCGCGTGGGCGTGGTGAAATCGGCGGTGCCGGTGAAGAACGCGGATAAGCTCCTGCACCTGGCGGTAGACATCGGCGAAGCGCAGCCGCGCAGCATCGTGGCGGGCATCGCGCTGGCATACAAGCCCGAGGCTCTGGTGGGGCGCAAGGTGGTGATCGTCGCGAATCTTGCGCCGCGAAAGTTGAGAGGCTTGGAGTCGCAGGGTATGATCGTGGCGGCTTCGCTCGACGACGGCGCCCCGGTGCTGGCGAGTTTTCTCGAAGACGTCCCCGTCGGTGCGCGTTTGAAGTAAGTTCGAATTAAGAATGCTGGCCGATTCGCACTGTCATCTGGATCACGAGCAATTCGACGCGGATCGGGAGGCCGTGATCGAGCGCGCGCTCGCGGCCGGCGTCGAGCGTATGGTGGCGATCGGCACTGGCGATGGTCCACCGGATTTGGAAACCGGCATCCGGCTGGCGGATTCCCATGCGGCGATCTACGCGACCGTAGGCGTGCATCCGCATGATGCAAGCAAAGCCGAGCCTGAGACGTTCCAGCGGCTCGCTGAACTGCTGCGGCATCCCAAGGTTGTAGCGCTGGGCGAAATCGGGCTCGATTATCACTACGATTTCTCCCCGCGTGAGGTGCAGCGCAATGTCTTCATCGAACAGATGCGCGTGGCGTCGGATGCCGGGAAGCCGATCGTGATCCACACGCGCGAGGCATGGGAAGACACTCTGGCGCTCATTGAACAGCATTGGAGGCCGAGAGGCTTCCCCGGAATCATGCACTGTTTTTCGGGAGGTCCCGCGGAGGCCGCGCGCTGCGTCGAGCTGGGATTCTATCTGAGCTTCGGGGGAATCGTGACGTTTCCGAAGGCGCTGGAGTTGCAGCACGCGGCTCGGAGCGCACCGGCGGATCGGATTCTGGTGGAGACCGACGCGCCGTATCTTGCTCCGGTGCCCCAGCGCGGAAAGCGCAATGAGCCGGCATATGTGGTGGAGACGGCGCGGAAGCTTGCCGGACTGCGCGGAGAAACGCTGGAGTCGATTGCCGCAACAACCACCGCCAATTTTCGCCGCGTCCTGTCTCTCTAACCTAGGGCTCTTTAACGTAGGGATTGACATGGCCGCCGATCTGCGCTACAAGTAGTAGCGCGACACGTTATAGCGACCATGTTTAAGGACAAGAAGCCCCGCCGCAAGCCGCTCAGCAGTCTCGAGCATCTGGTGATGGGCGTAGTGTGGGATCGCGGTTCGGCTACCGGAGAAGGGGTCCGCGAAGCTCTGGCTTCGCGTCATCCCATGAAGGAATCCACAGCGCGGACCGTTCTCACGCGTTTAGAAGAGAAGGGCTACCTCACGCACAGCGTGGACGGGCGCACCAACGTTTACCGCGGCGTGGACGAGCCCCAAAGCGTGGCTGCGGGCGCGGTGCGCCAGATCATCGAGCGGCTCTGCGGAGGCTCGGTGGAACAGCTCCTCATCGGCATGGTGGACGACGAGGTGCTCAGCGAACGCGAACTCCAGCGGCTGGCTCAAAAGATTGCACGGCGCAAATAATGGATCATCTGCTCCAAGCCGCTGTTCGTTCCGTGCTGCTGGCAGCAGTGGCGGCGGCGATCGTGCGGCGCGTCAAATCCGCCTCGGTCCGGCACGCGGTATGGACACTGGTGACCACGAGCATGATGGTTCAGATGGCGATCGGCCCGCTGCTTCCCGAGTTGCCTCTGCGAGTGCTGCACTCCACCGAGCTACATTCTGCCGAGCCTGTTGCGGTCGCGGTTACGAGCCAAGCCGTTCCTATCGTGGAATCGAGTCCGGCCAAGAACCCGCAAGCGATCCTGTCGTGGGAGCAGTTTCTCGCCGCGCTGTATTTCAGCGGCCTGTTCTTCTTCGCGGCGCGATTTGTCTTCGCGCTACTGTTTGCGCGCCGCTTGGTGCGCGGGAGCGAGCCTGCCATAGACGGAGCGTGCGAATCGCACCGAGTCGCGGCGCCGATGACTATCGGGAACCGGATTCTACTGCCTTTGTCCTGGCGCGGCTGGGACTCCGCCAAACTGCACGCCGTTCTCGCCCACGAGCAAGCCCATGTTCGCCGCCGCGACTGGGCCATCGCTGCGATGGCGCGCCTGAACCGGTGCGTGTTCTGGTTCCATCCCCTGGCATGGTGGCTGGAGCGCCAGCTTGCGCGGCTGGCGGAACAAGCCTGCGACGATGCGGCGCTGATGGTGGTCAAGGATCGCGAGCAGTACGCCCGAACGCTGCTCGATGTGGCTCGTGCGATTCAATTCTCGAAGGGACGGGTGCTGGCTGTCTCCAACGTGGCCGCGCCCATGGCAAAGGAGGCTAACGTGGAAACCAGAATCGACCGGATCTTAGATGAAACCCGGCGCATTCCCAGGGCTCTGGGCCGCCGGGGGTGGACGGCTTTGGCGCTCTGCGCCTCGCCGGTGATGTACTTGGCCGCCGCGATCCAGCTCGCCCCGGCGCAGACGGTAGTGGCTCCTGCGCCGCCCGCGCCACCGGCTCCGCCGCCGGTGGTGAGGATCGCGCAAGCACCTGCGCCGACAGCAGCCCCAGCGCCACCGACGCCGCCTACGCAACCGATGCCACCGACACCTACGCCGCCACAACCTCCGGTTCCGCCGCAGCCTCCGGCTGGTGTGACACCGCCCCAACCTCCAATTCCGCCGCAGCCTCCGGCTGCTGCGCTTGCGCCGGAACCTCCCGCACCTCCGCAGCCTCCAGCTCCGCAGGCGGACGGTCCGGCTATTCGCATCCCCAAGGTCTACAATGGCCAGAACAAGACGTTCTTCTTCTTCAACTACGAAGAGTACCTGAATCAGAAAAGGCAACTCCAGGAAGATTCGGACTCGCCGAAGCTGCCTAAGCCAGCGCAACTAAAGTTCCCAGATCAGGTACCGGCTCCTCCGGCAGCAACATCTGCCGCAGACGATTCCCCCCTTCACGTTGCTGTGACCTCGCTCCGAGTGACGTGGATCTCGATTCCGCTCGACGCCTCCGGGCAATTCTTAGTGTCCGGACGGATCACAACGCCGGCGAACAAGTTCGTGACTTCGTTCGACGAACAAGCCGATTATCGTGAGTCGGTGGAGAAGGAAATACCTTTGAAGGCTGGATCGTACCGATTGGATGTCACTGTGAAGAATCGGAGCGATGGCAAGATCACTACGCAGGTTATAAACTTCAAAGTGGAGTGAGCCTCGGGGCAGGCGCAGGGCACTATCCTAAACGCAACGCTGCGGCGAGCTCTTTGTCGCTGCGCACGCGCCAGATCTTCGCGTCCAGGCAGTAATGCGTGAACGCGATCCCCCAGATTGCGGCTTCCATGGTCTGGCCCGGAAACAAATACTGCGGCATGAACGTCAGCAGGAAGTGCAGCCCGATGGCCACGGTCAAATACGTTGCGACGTTCGAGGCAAGGTGCGCGGCCAGCCCGTTACGCTCCTCCGCGCCGGGAAGCGAGTAACGATTGCGGTTGTGGAACCACATCAAGCGATGGTACTGCAAGCCATGGAACAGGCCCAGCGGAATCGCGGCCTGCAAAGCGCCGGCGGTTCCGAATCGCGCTCCGAAGCCGAGCGCCAGCCATTGCAGCGGCACCACCGCCGCGAGCAGAGCCAGCTTCGGCCAGTTCATCTGCGCCCCTTCGCGCCACTTGATCGCTTGGCGGATCAGCCATACGCCCGTTAGTACGGCATAAGCCGCGACGATCGCCGTAACCAGCCAGATTGTCCCCGCCGACGCCGCCAGCAGATGCTGCGTTTTCAACACGAATAGTCCCAGGGGCGCGAACAGCGACGCCAGCAGGAACCAGCGGTCCAGCTTGCGATCGATATCGTAACGCTCGCGATTCTTGGCTTTATAGATCATCACGAAGCCGAAGTGCTGTTTGACCACGTGAAATTGCTGCCAGATGAACGCGGCCAGGAAGAACAAAGCGGCGTGCCCGGTCATGGCCGCCACCGGACCCACCAGCAGAAGGGGTGCGAGTATCCACAGGAACCACCCCAGCTTCTTGCGCTCGGCTTTATCGAAATAGGTTCGCGTGACTGTGGCCAGCACGTGCGGCCCGTCGATGCCGAAAAACCACACCGCTTGTAGCGGCAGAAGAGGGAAGCCGGCCCACATCAGCGCAATCGCGAGATATCCGGCCAGTGAAGAACCGATGAACCAAGTCCAATCCTCACGACGCGAAATGATCCAGGTTGAGCGAAAGCGGTCCTGGATCGGAGTCGTCGATGGGACGGAAAGGCCCGATGGGGTCGCGATGGAGGTGGAACTCACGGAAAGCCTCGCTTGGCTATCGACCCTTTTTCCGCTGAGCTTTAGGGCGGGCTGTGCGTGGAATTACGCTACGCGCTGGCTCGCGCTGTAAGCAGAGACACCGAGCCAGCCTTGCGTTCCAGCACCGCCTCCGCCTCGTCCACACCCTTCAGGGTGATGGTGAAGCGGCCGTTATCGCCGCGTTGGATCAGTTGGCTTTCGCGCAGATACCAGACCGTGAATTCCAGGTGTTCCCGGGGCACACCGAGCAGCTCTTCCATGTCCTTCAGCATAAGAAACGGCTGCTCCGGCTCGGAGACGCGCTTGCGGTACAGCAGTGTCAGCACGCCTTCCCGCTTGCGCCGTTCCCCGTCCACGCCCATCGGCGCAGTGGATTGATCGAAAATCCTCCACGTAAGGCGTCGCGCGTCGCGATGCTGGACGTCGTAGGCGGCGCGCTTTTCGGGATCTGTCAGCGTATGATACGCCTCGGTGAGGCCGTGGAAGTTTTCCTCGCTTCCAGTCTCTTGATTGTCGGGATGAAAACGCTGCGCCAGGATGCGGTAGATCCGGTGGATGGTATCGGAATCGGCGTTAGGGCTGATCTGAAGCGCTTCATAGAAATCCACAAACATTGGCGCGTGCATCTATCTAGTTATAGGCGTTGGTTCGCGGGAGTTTGATGCCCGAAAGGTCCCGATTTCAGGCGGCCATCTGTACTTAGTCCCCCCGAACCAAAGTCCCATGCCGGGCCAGCGCCTCCCGCGCGTGAAGCACCATTTCGAGGGCCGTCTCCGCGTCTAAGCTTGGGCCTGGGCTTCCGGCCTGCGCGAGCGCGGTGAGGTGTCCCATTTTTCTACCGGGCCTCGGCGCCAGCTTGCCGTACAAGTGCAGTTTCACCTCGGGGAAGGCACACGCAGCCAGCCAGTCCGGCTCGCCTTCTGCCCACAGGTCGCCGAGCAGGTTGGCCATCGCCGCGGGACGCAGCAGCGCCGTCGAACCCAGTGGCAGGCCGCAGACGGCTCGCAATTGCTGCTCGAACTGGCTGGTGGCGCTGGCATCCACCGTCAGGTGCCCGGAGTTGTGCGGGCGCGGGGCCAGTTCGTTGATCAGCAGGCGGCCTCCCGGCTCGACGAAGAACTCGACGCAGAGAACGCCGATCACATCCAGGGCCTCAAGCACTGCGTGGGCGATCTCTCGGGCCTGGGCCTCTACTTCCGGAGACACTCTTGCCGGGGCGCGCGAGACATCCAGTATGTGCTTGCTGTGGCGATTTTCGATGACGCCCCAATCCACGCAGCGACCGTCGACTCCGCGCGCCGCCACTACCGAAACTTCGCACTCAAACGCGATGAATTGCTCCAGCACCGCGGGCGCGCGCCCGATCGAGCTCCAGGCGGCGTCGGCTCGTTCCGCGGACGGAATCCTCGCTTGCCCCTTGCCGTCGTAGCCGAAATCGGCGGTCTTGAGAATCGACGGGCATCCCAGTTCTTGGACCGCTGCGGCGAGATCCTGCGGCGATTCCACCGTGCGGAAAGGAGTCACCGGGAAACCGGCTTTGGTCAGAAATGTTTTTTCGCGAAGGCGATGTTGCGTGGTGTGCAGCACCGCGCCGTCAGGGCGCACCGGAGCGTGCTCGGCCGCGGCCTGCGCGGTGGCCGCGGGAACGTTTTCGAATTCGAACGTCACCACACTGACGCCGGAAGCGAAGCGCCGCACCGCGTCCAGGTCGTCGTAGGAGGCTTGGATTTCGAGGTCGGCCACTTGGCCGGTAGGCGTATCTTCATCCGGAGAAAACGTGTGCACGCGATAGCCCATGCGCCGCGCGGCTATCGCAAACATGCGGCCGAGCTGTCCGCTGCCCAGCACGCCCACGGTGGCTCCTGGCAGAATTGCAGCAATACGTGGGCGGGACATCGTCAGGAAGGCGTGTCGTTTAACACGCGCTCGGTTTGCCCGGCGCGCCAGACACGCAGCTTGTCGCGGAGGTCCGGCCGGCTGCCCGCCAGGATCGCCACCGCGAACAGAGCCGCGTTGATCGCTCCCGCCTTGCCGATGGCGAACGTCGCCACCGGAACTCCGCCGGGCATCTGCACGATGGAGAGCAGCGAATCCATGCCCTTGAGCGCGTGCGTTTCCACCGGCACACCCAGCACCGGCAGCGTCGTGTGCGAGGCCACCATTCCGGGCAGGTGCGCCGCGCCGCCCGCGCCCGCGATGATCGCTTCCAAGCCCCGCTCCTCGGCCGTGGACGCGTATTCCGCCATCAGCCGTGGCGTGCGATGCGCCGATACGATTCTCTTTTCATAAGCGACGCCGAAGCCTTCGAGAATTTCCGCCGCGTGACGCATGGTGTCCCAATCGGACTTGCTGCCCATGATTACTCCCACCAGCGGCTGGGCTTCCATCGAGAGCCTATTGCCCCTGCGCAAGAGTAAAGCCGGGCTTACCGTCGTAGTTGCGCAGGTTCTCGGTCATGGCGATTTCAAGACCCAGCCCCACCACGCGATCGAGCAGCGCCACGATCTGCTTGGGTGTGGGTGAAGCGCCCAGGAAGCGGCAGCGGAAACTGTCGGTGCAGAACGCCTCGGGCGAGCCATCCGGCCACACCTTGACGCCGCGGTTGGCGATCATCTCCAGTTTCAGGCCGTCGCCAGCCGCCTTGCCAATCACGGCCGCGAGCTCCGGAGCCTTCTTCGACTGCCATTCGATGTACACGTCCACACCCACCAGATCCTTCTTGGGAAGCGGCCGCGCGGCCGACACAGGGCTCTTGCGGCGAACCTCGGTCGAATATTCCACCGCCTTGAGCGTTTGCGGCTTCTCCCCCAGCCTCGCGATTACCGCGTCGCCGAACTCCTTGGTGCCGACCTTTTGCTTACTCTTGCCTTCGGTGAAGATGTCGTAAGTATGGATGCCGTCTTCCATGGTGCGCAGCCACGCGTTGTGAATGCGTTCGCCCACCGTGGTTTGTCCGATGTGCACCAGCATGAGCAGGGCGCCGTGCAGCAGACCCGAGGGATTCGCGAGATTTTGCCCCGCGCGCCGCGGAGCCGAGCCGTGAATCGCCTCGAACATCGCGGCCTGATCGCCGATGTTGGACGAGCCGGCCAGGCCCACCGATCCCGCGATCTGCGCCGCCACGTCGGAGAGCACGTCGCCATACAGGTTCGGCATCACGATCACGTCGAAAGCCTCCGGCGTGTCGGCCATTTTCGCCGCGCCGATGTCCACGATCCAGTGTTCCTTCTCGATGCCCGGATACTCGGGCGAGATCTCGTCGAAGATCTTGCGAAACAGGCCGTCGGTCATCTTGAGGATGTTGTCCTTGGTGAAGCAGGTGACCTTCTTGCGCTTGTACTGGAGCGCGTATTCAAACGCGTAGCGCACGATCTTCTCCGTACCCGGCCGCGAGATTACCTTGATTGCCTGCATTTCATCGGGAGTGGTCTGATACTCGATGCCGGCGTACAGATCTTCTTCGTTTTCGCGCACCACCACCAGATCCATCACCGGATGTTTGGTGCGCACGAAAGGATAGTAGGAAACGCACGGGCGGATGTTGGCGTAGAGGCCCAGCATTTTGCGCGTGGTGACGTTGAGGCTCTTGTACCCTCCGCCCTGCGGCGTGGTGATGGGAGCCTTGAGAAACACCTTGGTGCGGCGGAGGGAATCCCACGCGCTGGGCAAAATGCCGGACGTGTTGCCCGAGAGATAAACCTTCTCGCCGACCTCGATGGTTTCGATGTCCAGCAGCGCTCCAGCGGCTTCGAGAATATGCAAAGTGGCCGCCATGATCTCGGGGCCGATGCCGTCGCCATGCGCGACAGTGATAGGGGTGCGGGTTGCCATGAGTAATTGAGTTGTTTGGGAAAAAAGACCGAAAAGTATACGATAGCATGGGGGCATGGGCCGCACGGATATCGCTGTCGTCGCTTATCTCGGCGAGCGCCGTGCGCGGCGGCGCCCGCTCCGGCCGCATGCGCCGCAGCCTGATCGTCGTACAAGTTGCTTTGTCACTCGTACTGCTGAGTGCCGGTGGGCTTGTGGTGCGCAGCTTCCAACGGCTGCTTGCCGCGGACCCGGGCTTTAGGACCCAAGGTGTGCTCACCTTAAGACTGTCTACCGTCGTCTTGAACCAAAACGCCGCCGCGCTGTCCTTCCATGACCGCGCCGTCGCCGCGCTTCGAGCGCTACCGGGGGTCACCGGCGTCAGCGCCACCAATACTCTGCCGCTGTCGGGCGGATGCTGCATGAACGAGATCACGTTCCCCGGCGCACCCGGGAACGCCGGCGGCTTCGTTCAAGTCGATCAACGTCCCTCAATGAGCTTCGTAAGGCGTCGGGATCCAGGAGATTTCAACCCGCCTGAACGGCGAGCCAATTCCTCTTTTTGCATCCGACCAGCATGGCGGACGGACGTTTTGGCGTCAGCGCACGGTGGCCAGAATTCGCCTGTCGGTTTTGGGATGATCTCTTTCCGAGATGGATCAAGAAGAGGCGACCGCTTTCAATCGTCGAGGGACTGTCCCGATTCTTGCTTGATTCGCAGCGTCGGGGAGCAAGTAGCCAGGTAGGGCGTCGATGAATCCGGCCGTCGCCACAATCCGCTGATTTCTGTGTGGAGGTACTCGCAAAGCAAGGGCGTCTCCTTTTGTACTTCTTCAACCATCGTGGAGCGGCCGTCAATGACGAAGATTAGATCTTCCAGATCGTGACTCGCGAAGAAGTCGCCTCGCCCGCGACCCTTGAACGCTTCGATTTTCGTGGCCAGGAAGTACGGCGCCGTCGCAATCCGGATCTCATATCCTGAAACAGCTTGTGCGTGGTCGCGGCTTCCATAGCGGCGCGATACCAGCGATTGGAAAATCCGAGAATCTTCTCATCCAGGGGCATGACGTCGAGGATCGTTCCCGAGTGAACCCACCGGCACAAGGGCGCTCCTTCGCTGGTGTCTTCCGAGAATCCGAGCGCGCGAAGGCGTTCGCCAAACGCCGCGTACTCCGCACATGAAGTGATTTCAGCGATTGCGTCCACATCGATAGTCGCGGGGCGCGTGTATTCGTCTACTTGTTCGGAGTGCAGTTCAAGCATTCGCGCGCACCCCCTTGCCGGCAATCCGGCGAGGATGCGCAGCACGGAGCAACGCCGGAACTGGGCCGCCGGCCGGGGCAGCTCATTGCGCAGGTGCGACCTCAGTCCGGGCTTGTTGGGGCTAGACTCGGCTTGCTCCCGTGGTCCGTTCGCATTCGGATACTCTGATCGGTTATAAAACTGCGCCTATCGAGGATTTAGCACGCCTGGTAAGTTGAAGCCGCGCCCGACAAATTGGCCGCGGACGTCATCCAGCCGATAAAATTCTTAACCGAACTGAATGGCGCCGGATTTTCGCCGCTCATCTTGCGGATCAGATCGCGAACCTCGCCGGCCCCGGCGGGCCGACCCGCCCTGCCATGCCGGATCTTCCAGGTCCAGAACAGGCGAAATCCCTTACGCTGCCAGGCGATCAGGGTCGCGGGTTTCACGATGTCCAGCGCCGAGCGCCAATCGCTCCCGACTCGGGACAGCAACACCCAAAACAGACGGTCGGCGGGGGTCAGCTTCGGATGCTTTCCGGCAGAACGCTTCAGCCGATCTGGTGCCGCCGAGCCAGGTTCTCCAGCGCTAATGCAGTGCGCCGGCGGAACAGGGACCCAGCGTCGAAAGGAGGACGGACAACAGGATCGGCATCGGTTAACTGTCATCTTCTCAAAACAGAACGGAGTTTCCGTTAGGGACAATTACTTTTATGTCCGCGATGAAGCCCTGGGACCACTCTCTCCTGCGCGGGCGCAGGTTTCAGTTAACCAAGCATGCACTACGGGAAGAGAGACTGAGACGTCTACGTTGGCCGGCGTGACCGCGTCGCTTTTAGTCGTGTCATCGGCGGCAGCGCCCACTTCCTTGAGAGGGGAGCACCGGCAGATTGTCCGCCAGTCTGCGAGCAAGCGTTGGATTACCTGCCTGCTGGAGTTCCAAGGGCGACAGCGTGCTCCGTGACAGCGGGCCGATAGTGGGCTTTCCGAATTCTCCGCGGCAACGGGGAAACTGTCGAAGTTGCGAAGGGTCTGCACAGCGGTTGCGAAGGGTCTGCGCAGCGCAGGCTTTGACAGTCCGCATTCTCTAAGACTCTCTGACGTCCTCCTGGTTGGTTAACTGGATCGGGCCTGGCACCATTGAACCAGGCGATCCGGTCGAATCCGAACCTGGCGCTCTTGCGGGTTAATACTCCACTTTAGGGATTCTTGCTTTCGTTTCCCGCTAGATGTTCGATTCCACCAAACGAGTAATAGCGTGCAATCAGTGGGTGCATGGGCTCGAGGTGGTCCCACGCGTCGATTTTGGCCGTCTCCGTGGGGCAGTATACGGCTACAAACGCCGCTCCCTCCTTCGCGGCGGCAAGGTCCTGATCCGCATATAGCGCCTCGGTTCCAAAAGTTCGGGACAACTCCGTCATCAGCATTCCCCAGAGTCCGCCCTTGATCAAAACTTCTTCGGCGAAATGAACTACTTCTTCGCCGCGAACCGAAATCACGTCTTCATCGGAACGGCCGGCACGTTTGAGCGCCTCCTTCGCGAGGTCAGCCTCGGCGAAGTTCGGAAACAAAGCCAGGATATAGTGTTTCGGATAGAACACTCCCCATTCCGTGTCGGATTCTTTGAAGAATGTGTCGAGTCGGTCCATCGGGCTTTCACCATCCTACCTAAAATGTGCACGTAGTTGTCCCAGCCCGCGGGTCGGAAGCGAATCTGCCGATTATGGCGACTGTGGTTGACTCGACTGCCATACAAATTGACGCGATCCATACGTCCATCAACCGTAGAATGTATACTAGTGGCATCCGGAAAACAGCCCGGATACCAGGTAATTCCTTCGCGGAGGTAGGGCGTCCATGAAACGCTTGCTACTGACGATGGCCACCGCGGCGCTGCTGATCACCAGCATCCAGCACCTTGGAAGCGCCTCTGGGCCCTTCGACCAAAGGCTCTCCCAAAATCAACAAATTGTGCAGGCGCTGAACCGGTTGACGTTCGGGCCGCGCCCCGGCGACGTGGAGGAAGTGCGCCGCATGGGCGTGGCGAAATGGATCCAGCTTCAGCTGCATCCCGATCAAATTCCCGAAAATCCAGTGCTGGACGCCAAGCTCAAGCCGCTGGAGACCTTGCACATGGACCCTGCGCAAATCCTTAAGGAATACGCGCTTCCACCGCCCCTGCCGGCGGCCATGATGCAAAACACGGCAGCCCAGCGGCCCAGCCCTTTGCTTACGCAGGTGATCCAACAGGCCACTCCGGATGAGCGCACCGGGATACTGAAGGCATTCGACCCGGAGAAGCGCCGCCAGATACTCGCGCAGTTACCCCCGAACGTGCTCTCCACCATGCCGGAATTTCAAAAAGAAGGCGAAGAAGCGCGCCAAATGCAGCAGGAGCAGCTGCAGAAGCAGAACCGCCTGCGCAACCCGCAGTTGCAAGACCTCTTGAATCCCGACCAGGTCGCCATCGCGCAGCGCGGTAACAAGGAGCAGCTTACGGCCTTGTTCGCCTACCTCGATCCAGAGAAGCGGGCCCAAGTGGTGGCGGCGCTTCCGCAGCAGGCCTTGGCCGATTTTCCGGAATTGCGCCGCGAAGCCATGCGCAAGCGGCCGGGTCTAGTGCAGGGCCAGCAGGTGCTCAGCGGCGATATCAAAGAAGGCAAGGTTTTCCGCGCCTTGTACTCCAACCGGCAGCTGGAAGAGGTGCTGGTGGATTTCTGGTTCAACCACTTCAACGTGGATGAAGCCAAGAACGTCCAGCAGGTGAACAACCCCACCGCGATGCGCGCGGTGCTGGCAAGCTATGAGCGCGACGCCATCCGCCCCCACATTCTCGGACATTTCAAGGATCTGTTGCTCGCCACGGCGCGGCATTCGGCAATGCAGTACTATCTCGACAACTGGGAGTCCATGGCTCCCGGAGGTTTTGACGTAGGGCCGTTTGCTCCGCGGCGCGGGAACGTCAATGGAGTGCCGAACTCGATCATCCCAACGCCTCTAGCGCAGCAATCGCACGGGCTCAATGAGAATTACGGCCGCGAGGTGATGGAGCTGCACACGCTGGGCGTCAATGGCGGCTATACCCAGGACGACGTCATCGCGGTAGCGCGCTGCTTCACCGGCTGGACCGTCCGTGATCCCGCCGCGGATCCGGAATTCGTGTTCGCGCCGTTCATGCACGATTCCGGCGAGAAGACCGTGCTCGGCCATAAGATCGCCGCCGGCGGCGGAGAGCAGGATGGTCTTCAGGTGATCGACATTCTGGCACACCACCCCTCCACTGCAAAATTCATTTCCAAAGAATTAGCTCAGCGCTTCGTCGCCGACGATCCGCCGCAGGCTCTGGTAGACCGCATGGCGCAGACCTTCACCAAGACCGACGGCGATCTGCGGGCGGTTCTAGAAACCATGTTCACTTCGCCCGAGTTCTTCTCCGAAGGCGCTTGGCAGGCCAAGATCAAATCGCCCTTCGAGATGGTCGTAAGCGCTGTGCGCGCGCTCGGAGGCGAGACGTCGGATACGTTCACGCTGGTGCAAAAGATCGCGGATTTGGGCGAGCCGCTGTACAACAACCTGGCTCCGCCCGGCTACCCCAACACCGGGGAAGCCTGGCTCAGCACCTCGGGAATCATGGGCCGGATGAATTTCTCGGCCGCGCTTGCCTCCGGTCTGGTTCCGGGCGTGACCGTCGATCCTTCGCGCTTCGCAGACAAAGACGGTCCCGCGATCGAGCGCGATTTGCTGGGACATGACGCATCTCCGCAGACGCAGGCAGCCATTCGGAAGGGCCTCGAAGGGAAAAACCTGACGCCCCCGTTTATCGCATCGTTAGTGCTCGGCTCACCCGATTTCCAAAGGAGGTAATGGACCATGTTGACACGACGCATTTTTTTGCGCGGCTCCGCGGTGGTAATGGCTGGGATGGGCGCGGTTCCCTCCTGGCTCGCCCGCGCCGCCTCCGTCGAAGGCAAGAAGCGCAAGATCCTGGTGGCGATTTTCCAGCGAGGCGCGGCCGATGGCTTGAACATCGTCGTGCCTTTTGGAGAGAAGCGATACCGCGACCTGCGGCCCACCCTTGCCATCGCGCCTCCCACGGGGCAAACGAATAGCATCGCGAATGGCGCGATCGTCACTGGACCAATCAATGGTGGGGCGATCGATCTGGACGGACGCTTTGCGTTGAATGGCGCGATGCAGCCGTTGAAGGCTCTCTGGGACAAGCAGCAACTGGCGATCGTCGAGGCGACCGGTTCGCCCGATTCGTCGAGATCGCATTTTGACGCGCAGGATTACATGGAATCGGGCACGTCCGGCAAGACAATGGGAGACGGATGGCTCAATCGGGCGCTGCCCCCGGCCGGCGCGGAGACGTCGCCGTTGCGGGCCGTCGCGCTGGGGAATCGGGTTCCCCGCACCCTCCGCGGCGAACGCGACGCTATCGCCATCGGCAATTCCCAGCAGTTCCAAATGGGCAATCAGGATGCCGCCGCAATTCTCGAAGACATGTACGCGACATCCGCCGACGCGCAATGGGGACGCACCGGCAAGGACGCGTTCGAAGCCATGAAGATAGTTCAATCCATCAACCAGGCTCCCAACAACCCGCAGGGCGGAGGTTCGCAATACGCGCAGGGTGGAGAGCTTGGCCGCAGCCTGCAACAGCTCGCGCGTATGATCAAGGCCGACGTCGGAGTGGAGGCTGCTTTCGCCGAAATTGGCGGGTGGGATCATCATGGTAACGAGAACGCCCAATTGTCGAATTTGCTGCGCCAGTTCTCCAGTGCTCTGGCGGCATTCACTCAGGATATGGGCGACCGCATGGAAGACGTCGTCCTGGTGACCATGTCCGAGTTCGGCCGGACCGCGGCCGAAAACGGCAACGCCGGCACCGATCACGGCCACGGCAGCCTGATGATGGTGCTGGGCGGCCCCATCCAGGGAGGCAAAGTCTATGGCCAATGGCCCGGCCTAGAAAAAGAGCAGCTCTTCGAGGGGCGCGATCTTGCGGTGACCACGGATTTTCGCACTGTGCTTGGCGAACTGATCCGCGGTCACTTGGGCCAGAAGGATTTGGGTCCCGTGTTTCCCGGCTTCCAGCCCGGCGATCCGCTGGGCTTGCTGCGTTCGTAGCGGTGGGTGGTAGAACTCGGCCCGCAGGCCGGAGGCCCGCGCTAAGCTAAGGGCTGGTCAGTCCGGTCAAATGCTGATTGAGAATCCGCTCAACGAATCCAGCCTCGTCTTCCCCATCCTGGAATGTCTTCACATTGTCGGATTTGTTTGCGGCGTCGGGATGATCGCGCTGGTGAACTTTCGTCTGCTTGGCGTGGGACTGACCGGGAAGAGCGCCGCGCGGCTTTGGAGCGAAACCATGCCGTGGACGCTGGCCGGCCTTTCGCTGGTGATCTTTTCGGGGCTGTTGCTTTTTTCCATCGATCCGGACATGTATTATCTCAACTACGCCTTTCTTCTAAAGATGACTTCCCTGGTGCTGGCAACTGTTTTTTATTACACGGCAGTCCATAAGGCAGCGGTTTCGGAAGCTTCCACGGGCAGGAGTCGAATGGTGGCATGCATGTCGCTCGCACTGTGGGGGCTGGTTCTGTGCGGCGGGATCTTCCTCGGATTCACGAACGCGACGCTCCACATGAACAAGATCTGACTATGCTCGTTCTGTTTTTCAAATGGCTGCAGCAGACGGATTTCTTTTCCCCCATACGGGACTCGGCCTACGCGTACCCAGTCCTTTTGTCGCTGCATATCGTTGCGCTGGCGTTTTTCGGCGGCATGATCGTCGTCACCGACCTCCGCCTGCTCGGTCTCGGGATGCGGAGCTATTCGGTATCGGAAGTAGTAAACGGGCTTCGCAGTCCCAAGCGATTCGGCTTTATCTTCGCCGCCGCCTGTGGCATCCTGCTGTTCGGCTCCAAGGCCGCGCAATACTCATACAATCCATGGTTCTGGGCCAAAATCACGCTGCTTGGGCTGATCGCCGTAAACTATCTGATATTCCGGCGCGGCGTTTACAATAATGCGGCGGAACTGGATCGCGCGCCGCAAATCCCCGGCAGACCGAGACTGGCAGCCGGCCTCTCGCTGCTGCTCTGGACAGGAGTGGCG
>Ga0209415_10001490_pt1 | contig 44965 bp, 36 predicted proteins | sample PeaSoiSIISIP2007_FD_187696 | JGI IMG/M metagenome (GOLD analysis project Ga0209415, IMG submission 187696) | Peat soil microbial communities from Weissenstadt, Germany - SII-SIP-2007 (SPAdes) (version 2) | ecosystem: Environmental > Terrestrial > Soil > Wetlands > Peat | place: Germany... | reverse complement strand
GGCGCCGCCCCCGCACCGCCACCGGCGCCGGGCGAGGCGCCCGCGTCGCTCGACGACGACGCCGACTCGTTGTTCGTCCCCGACCTCGTGGCCACCGAGGCCGAGCACGCCGGGGCCGACGTCAACGCCGCTTTCGCCGCCGAACTGGTCGAAGAGGCGGTCGCCGAGTTCCAGCTCACTGCGGGGGAGCCGGAGCAAGACGCCACCGACGATGCCGACGGCGGCGGGTTCCCGCCGCTCGCCCGGGTCCTCGTGGAGGGCGAGCGCGTCTCGCTCGCCGACATGGAGTCAGTCCTCGACGAGCGCGACCGTACGGGCCAGCCCATCGCCCGGATCCTCACCGCGCGCGGGCTCGTCACCGAGGCCGACCTCATGTGGGGCATGGCCGAGGAGATGGGCCTCGAGTTCGTCGACCTCGAGGTCGAAGGCGTCGACTTCGCCGCCGCGTACCACCTCCCCGAGGCCACCGCCCGGCACCACAACGTCCTCGTGATCGGCATGCGCGACGACGTGCTGGCCGTGGCCGCCTCGAACCCGACCGACGTCTTCGCCATGGACGACCTGCGCACGATCATCGGGCGCAACTTCGTCACCGTGGTGGCCACCCGGTCACAGATCAACGCCTACATCGACAAGGCGTACCACCAGGGCGGCGACGCCTCCGAGGTGGCCGACGCGGCGGCGTCGGACTTCGAGGACATGGGCGACGAGGAGATCGGCAACCTGCAGGCCGTCGTCGACGACGCCCCCATCGTGCGCTACGTCAACCTGCTCATCCTGCAGGCGCTGAACGAGCGCGCCTCGGACATCCACGCCGAGCCGACGGCGGAGAACCTGCGGATCCGCTACCGCATCGACGGCGTGCTCCACGACATCTCCACCGCCCCCCGGGCGATCGCCGGCGCGGTGACCACCCGGCTCAAGGTCATGGCCGAGCTCAACATCGCCGAGCACCGCCTGCCCCAGGACGGTCGCATCTCGCTGACCGTGGGCAACCGCCCGATCGACCTCCGCATGGCCACGCTGCCGACGATCTACGGCGAGAAGATCGTGATGCGCGTGCTCGACAAGTCGAACGTCGTCCTCGGATTCGAGGACCTCGGGTTCGACGCCGACCTCCTCGAGCGCTACAAGGCCGTGTACACCAAGCCCTACGGCACGATCCTCGTGACCGGGCCGACGGGGTCGGGGAAGACCACGACCCTCTACGCCACCCTGGCCGCCTTGAACTCGCCGGACAAGAACATCATCACCGTCGAGGACCCCGTCGAGCTGCGTATCAAGGGCATCAACCAGGTCCAGCTGAACACGAAGGCGGGCCTGACGTTCGCCTCGGCGCTGCGCTCCATCCTGCGCGCCGACCCCGACATCCTGCTCGTGGGCGAGATCCGGGACCGGGAGACGGCCATGATCTCGGTCGAAGCCGCGCTCACGGGCCACCTCGTGCTCGCCACCTTGCACACCAACGACTCGGCCAGCACGCCGATGCGCCTCGTCGAGATGGGCCTCGAGCCGTACCTGGTGACCTCCGCGCTGAGCGGGGCCATCGCCCAGCGCCTCGCCCGCCGCCTGTGCCAGCACTGCCGCGAGCCGTACGAGCCCACGGAGGCCGACATCGTGGCGGCCGGGTGGCGGCCCGAAGAGGTCTTCACCGACAACGAACACCCGACGCTGTACCGGGCGATGGGCTGCTCGGCGTGCTCCAAGACCGGATACCGAGGGCGCAAGGCGCTCCTCGAACTGCTCGTCTTCAACGACGACGTCGAGCGGATGATCATCGAGGGAGGAACGGCTGATGAAATTCACAAGCTCGCAGTCGAACAGGGCATGGTGACCCTGCGGCAGAGTGGCATGCGCAAGGCTCTCGAGGGCGAGACGACCCTCGAGGAAGTGCTGAGGGTCGTCGCATGAGCCCGTCTGCCAGCACCCGCGTGGAATGGGCCCGCCGTCTGGCGCAGGCCCTCGTGTCCCAGGGCTACGCCCATGAGACGGTCGTCGTGCCCGTGCTCGAGGAAGCCTGCACCTCGGGGTCGTCGTTCCCGGCCCTCGTCGTGTCCCGGGGCGTGACCTCTCGCGAGGTCGTGCTCGGGCTGCTGTCCCAGCTGACGCAACTCCCCGTCGTCGATCTGCTCAACGACCAGCCGAGCGAGGTGGCATTGCACCTGACTCCCCCGACGGTGGCGCGCGAGTACGGCGCGGTGGGCTACCGCGTCGACGGCGACCAGCTGACGATGGCATTCGCCGATCCCCCCGACGTCGACGACGTGCGCGCCTTGTCCGTGCTCGTCGGGTACTCGGTGGTCCCCGTGCTCGGGGACGCCGATGCCGTCGAGCGCCTGCTGGTGGCCAACGAAGGCCCGCCGCCTCCGCCCGCGCCGGTCGCCGGGAACGGCCACACCAACGGCAACGGCATGGGGAACGGGAACGGGAACGGCATCGGCATCGGGAACGGGAACGGGGCGCTCTACGATCCCGCCCACGCCGTGGCCCCTCCTCCTCCGCCGCAGTCGTCGTCGGATCCCGCACCGCCGCCGCCTCCGCCGGCGTCGTCGGCCGGCGACGTGCTGGCGGCCGCCGCCGCGCAAGCACAGGCGTCTGCCCACGGTCCCCAGGACAAGCCGTTTGCCGTCGCCGCTGGTCACGACGACGAGGAGCCGCTGCACCTCGACGACCTGCTGCGTTACGCGGTGAGCGTCGGGGCGTCTGACCTCCACATCACCGTGGGCCTTCCCGCCTGCATCCGCCTGCACGGCGCCATCCGCCCCATCGAGGGGTGTCCGCCGCTCGGCAACGAGCAGATCCGCGACATGGTGTTCGGGATCCTCCCCCAGACCATGCGGGAGCGCTTCGAGGCGGAGAAGGAGCTCGACACCTCGCACTCCATCGTGGACGTCGGGCGCTTCCGCCTCAACGTGTTCCAGCAGCGGGGCACGGTGGCGGCCGTGCTGCGGTCGATCCCCCACGAGATCCCGTCCTTCGAGATGCTGGCGATCCCCGAGGCGATCAGGGGGTTCACCGACCTGCGCCGTGGCCTCGTGCTCGTGACCGGGCCGACCGGTTCGGGCAAGTCGACGACGCTCGCCACGCTCGTGGACATCATCAACCGGACCAAGCCGCTGCACATCGTGACGGTCGAGGACCCCATCGAGTTCCTGCACAACCACAAGCGGGCCATCATCAACCAGCGCGAGGTGGGCCAGGACACGATGTCGTTCTCCGAGGCCCTGCGGCGGGTGCTGCGTGAGGACCCCGACGTCATCCTCGTCGGTGAAATGCGTGACCTCGAGACCATCTCGATGGCCCTCACCGCGGCGGAGACCGGCCACCTCGTGTTCGGCACGCTGCACACCCAGGACGCGCCGCAGACCATCGACCGCATCATCGACGTCTTCCCCACCAACCAGCAGGAGCAGGTGCGGACCATGCTGGCGGGCGCGCTCGAGGGAGTGGTCACCCAGCAGCTCCTCTTGAACGCGGACGGCACGGGTCGCCTGGCGTGTTGCGAGGTGATGATGTGTACCTCGGCCATCCGCAACCTGGTTCGGAGCGCCAAGACGCACCAGATCTACTCGCTGATGCAGACGGGTGGGCAGTACGGAATGCAGACCATGGACCAGGGTCTGGCCAAGCTCGTGCGCGAGCGCCGAATCACCGAGGCCGTGGCCTTCGACCGGTGCCGCAACGAGGAAGACCTCCGCAACCACCTGAATCAGTAGGAGCCTGCTATGGCGTTGACATTCGAATACAAGGTCCGGGACCGCGCCGGAAAGGTCGTGGAGGGCCAGCTCGAGGGCGACAGCCTGGGCCTCGTCGTGGGCAAGCTTCGCGAGATGGGGTACCTGCCGATCGCGGTGACGCCCAAGTCACGGGTGAGCGTGAACCGCGAGATCTCCATTCCGGGGTTCACGAACCGGGTCAAGCTCCAGGAGATCGCGGTGGCCACCCGCCAGCTCGCCACCATGATCGACTCGGGGTTGTCGGTGGTGCGCTCGTTGAGCATCTTGTCGACCCAGTCGGAGAACAAGGAGCTCGCCCGGGTGCTGTCCGAGGTCCGCCTCGAGGTGGAGCGCGGCTCGTCGCTGTCGGCCGCATGTGCCAAGCACCCCAAGGTGTTCAGCACGCTGTTCATCACCATGGTGCAGGCCGGCGAAGCCGGCGGTCACCTGGACTCCGTGCTCCTGGAGCTGGCGACCACCATGGAGAAGCAGGCGGTGCTGCGCCGGACGGTGCGCTCGGCCATGACGTACCCCGCCGTCGTGCTGTCGGTCATGTGCGTCATCTTCCTGGCTCTCTTGATCTTCATCGTGCCGGTGTTCCAGAAGCTGTTCACCCAGCTGAACGCCAAGCTCCCCACCCCCACCCTGATCGTGATCGGAATGTCGAAGATCGTGCTGAGCGTGTGGGCCGTGCTGGTCGTCGCCGTCATCGCCGGCGGCGTGTACGCCCTGCGGAGGTATATCAGGACCGAGGACGGGCGTAGGCGCTGGGACGCCTTCAAGCTGCGGCCGCCGATCTTCGGGCCCCTGCTGCACAAGGTGGCACTCGCCCGTCTCGCCCACACCCTCGGATCGCTCATCCAGGCGGGTGTCCCCATCCTCGAATCCCTCGACATCGTGTCGGAGACCGTGGGCAACAGGATCATCGGTGACGCCGTGCTCGACGCCAAGAACGGCGTGCGCGAGGGGCGGGCACTGGCCGATGTGCTGCACGAGCACGAGGACTGCATTCCCATGCTCGTGACCCAGATGGTGGAGGTCGGCGAGCAGACCGGTGCCCTCGACGCCATGCTGAGCAAGGTCGGGCAATTCTACGACGGCGAGGTGGAGACCACGGTGAACAACCTGACCTCCATGCTCGAGCCGATGCTCACCGTGGTGATGGGCGCCGGCGTGGGCATCATGGTCGTCAGCATGTACCTGCCCATGTTCACCTACATCAAGCACATCCCCCAGAGCTGAGCGCGGGGGCCTGGCCGTGCGCGCCGTGGGTCCCGCTGCCCGGACGTGGCGGCGCCGTGGCGCCCAGAGGTTGCGGCATCGGGCATGGCCGGTGGCGGTCACGGTGCTGCTGCTCGTCACCGGGATGGCCTACACCTTGTGGTGGGCGCCGGTGGTCCGCCACCACGACTACTGGGTCGTCCCCGTGGACATCTGGGGCGCCTACCGATCCGCGCACATGATCGGCTGGGGGGCTCTCGGCAACGTCTACGGCGCCGGCACCGGGATCATCACGTTTCCCGGCATCTTGCTGCTGCTCACCCCGCTCGCCTTGATCACGGGCGCCCTCGGGATGAGCGAGAGCTTTCCCGTCAGCCTGGCGCACCCCTCGGCGTGGCTGGTGCTCGGGCCGTACGAGATCGTCATCAGCTCGAGTGCCCTGTTCGCATGTGACGCGCTGGCCGAGCGCCTGGGCGTGCCTCGTGGCCGACGCGCCGCGCTGTGCGTGGCGGAGGGCGCCATCCTGTTCAACGTGTCGGTGTACTGGGGTCATCCAGAGGATGCCCTGGCCCTGGCGCTTGCGCTGTATGCCCTGGTCTTCGCCTTCGACGGACGCTGGATGGGGGCGGGGTGGCTCTTCGGGGCGGCCGTGGCCACCCAGCCGCTGGTGCTGCTCATGCTGCCCGTGATGCTGGCCCTGGCCGGTCGGTCTCGCGCCGCCGGCCTCCTGGCGCGCACCATCTTGCCCGCGGTTGCGCTGCTCGCCGCCCCGCTCGCCGCCGAGTTCCACGCCACGGCGCACGCCTTGGTGGACCAGCCGAACTATCCCCGTATCGACCACGTGACCCCGTGGACCTCCCTGGCGCCCCGCCTCGGGGGATCGGGGACGAAGGTGGCCGTCGCCGCCGGCCCGGGACGAATCCTGGCCATGGTGCTCGCCGGGGTGATCGGGTGGCGGGCGCGCCGGTGGCGGGACCGCCCCGACGCCGTCCTCTGGGCCATGGCCTCCGTCCTCGCGCTGCGGTGCGTGACCGAGTCGGTCATGGTGGCCTACTACGCGTGGCCGGCACTGGCGGTGGGGCTGGTCCTGTCCGCCCACCTGGGTCGGTCCCGCCTGCTGTCTTGCAGCGCCGTGGCGGTCGGCGTCTCCGCGTGCTCGGACGCCCGCCTCGGAGCGTGGCCGTGGTGGGGGATCGTGTCGGGTGGCCTGGTCCTTGTGCTCTTCCTAGGTATCGCCCCTAGGGCGTCAAGAGTGCGCGAGGTCGTGCCGATACCTCTCGACACGGCGGGCGTGGAAGCGGTCCACGAGGCTCCGCCTGTACTCGTAGGGGCAAGACAGTGACCAGGACCCGGAATGCATCGGCGGGACGGCGCGAGGGTTGCTGGCCGCTGTCGTCTCCGGTGCGCGCTGGCGCCCGGTCGGTGAGGAGCTCGGTGATATGGCACAGGTAGTCGGCCTCGACATCGGCACCAGCGCGGTGCGCGCCGCGGAGCTCGAATTCGGCTCCGGCGCACCCGTCCTGGTGGCTTTCGGCCAGGTGGGCCTGCCCCCCGGCGCCATCGTCGACGGCGAGGTGCAGGACCGGTCCGCCGTGACCGACGCCATCATGCGCCTGTGGCAGAACGGCAAGTTCGTGTCCAAGTCCGTGGTCGTGGGCATCGCCGGGCTGCGCGCCATCACGCGCGAGCTGGACCTGCCGTGGGTGCCCGACGAGGACGTCGACAGCGCAGTGCGCTTCCAGTCCGAAGAGGTCATCCCCTTCCCTCCGGACAAGACGATCCTCTCCGCGCAGGTCCTGGCCGACACCACCGCACCCGACGGGACCAAGATGCGCCGGGTGCTCGTGGCGGCCGCCCATCGCGACCTGATCGACGGGGTGGTCGACGCCGTGGAGAAGGCCGGCCTCGTGGTCGAAGGTGTGGACCTGGTGTCCTCCGCCCTGGTGCGCGCCCTCGGTGACCCGTTCGCCATGGCGGACCGGCCCGAGGCCATCGTGTCGATCGGCGCAGGCCTCACGGTGGTGGTCGTCCACCAGCAGGGCCGTCCCCAGTTCGTGCGCACGATCGGCACCGGTGGCAATGCCGCCACCGCCGCCGTGGCGTCGTCGTTGGACCTCCCCCTCGTCGACGCCGAGGCGCTCAAGCGCCGCCTGGGTGAGGCGTCTCCGCAGGTGCAGTCGGCTGAGCAGGCGGTCCAGGCCAGCATCGGCGAGCTCGTCGGGGAGATCCGAAATTCCATCCAGTACTTCGCCACCCTCCCCGGGCGCGCGCCGATCGCCCGTGTGCTCATCACCGGAGGCGGGGCACGACTGCGTGGGCTCGTCCGGCAGCTGCAGGCTCAGGTGCGCATTCCCGTCGAGCACGTCTCTCCGTTGGCGCGCCTCGACCTGTCTCGCATCGACCTGGCGCCCGAGCAGTCGGCCAGCATCGACCCGGTGCTGGCGGCGCCGATCGGGCTGGCACTTCCCGAACCCAATGCGTCGGTCAAGAAGTTCAACCTGGTGCCACCCGAGGTCACGCGGCGTGCGTTCGAGCGCAAGATCGTCAAGTACAGCTTCGCCGCCGCCGCCGTCGTCGCCGTGCTCCTCGTCGGCGTGAGCGGCTGGCGTTTTTGGGAGGTGCACCACGCCCAGGACCAGGTGGGCACCCTGCACGCCAGCGTGGCCGAACTCAACGCCCAGATCCCCACCTTCGACAAGGTCGTCGCCATCGCCAACGAATTGCGGACCTCCAAGATCCAGGTGAGCCACATCGCCGCCACGGCGGTGGACTGGTCGGCTGTCGTCGGACAGCTCGGCGCCAAGATACCTGCGGGTCTGAGCGTCACGACCTTCACCGGTACCTCGGGGAGTGCGCCGGCTGCCACGTCGTCGACAGCCGTGCCCGCCGGAACGAGCCCGACACCGGGTGCCATCGGTTCCCTGACACTGGGACTGGGAGGGACGTTCCCCACGTCGGCCCACTTCGACCCCGTGGCTCAGTGGATCGACAACATTTCGTCCTCCTCGATGTTCGGTCCTCCTGGGGTCACGTCGGTGGCCAACGCGCCGCTGAACGGCAACACCTCGGTGACCTTCCAATCGACGTTGGAGCTTTCACCAGATGCCAACCTGACAAAGAATGCGGGTCTCTGATGGAACAGGTCATACGGTACAAAGTGCCGATCATCACCGGCGTCGCCACGCTGGTCGTGGCGCTGATCGTCTACGTGGCGTGGATCTCCCCCGAGGGCGGCAAGCTGTCGAGCCTGCGGGCCCAGCAGACGCAGCTGCAGTCGCAACAGAGCAATTTGCAGACGGAGATCGCCACGCTGAAGCGGGACAAGGCCAACCTGGCAGCCAATTGCCAGCAGCTGACCAAGGACCTGAGCCAGATCCCCGGGACGCCGAGCGTGGACAGCTTCTTCCACCAGATCACGACGCTCGCCGTCAACGCCGGTGACCCGAACACGCCGAGCATCGCCGTGACCCAGGCCCCTGGCGCCGCCAGCGGCGGCGTCAAGGAGGTTACGGTCGCGCTCACCCTCGAGGGCACGTACGGCCAGATGACCAGCTTCCTCCAGGGCCTCGACGCGTTCCCGCGGTTGTTCACGGTCACCAGCATCACGGTGAACGGGGGACCGCTTGCCACCGGCGGCGCGGCGATCAACCCCTCGACGTCGGGCTACACGCTCACCATGGGCGGCAACGTCTTCTACAGCTCCGGCCAGCAGAACGTCTGCGCGAACGCCACCACGGCGAGCTTCCGGTAACCCGGCGCATCAGGTGATCCGGGGCGTCATGAGCGGGCCACGCCGGCGCGCCGTGCGGCGCGCTCCTGCACCCGCAGCTCACCGGGGTGATTCCGGGATTCAGGCCTAAAGGCGAGGTGTCGGGCTGCCGATAGCTACGCCGATAGCCATTGCGCATCAAGGAGGAAACAACCATGCTCAAGTCCACGTTGGCGCGCCTGCGGGCACGTGCGACTGTCGAGGGGGAAGAGGCGGAAGCCGGCTTCACCCTGATCGAACTGATGGTGGTTCTGCTCATCATCGCGATCCTGCTCGCCATCGCCATTCCGACGTTCCTCGGCGTCACCGGGTCGGCCAACGACCGGGCAGCGCAGTCGAACAACACCAACGCCCTCACCGAGGTGAAGGCCCTGTACCAGAACGGCCAGTCGTACAACACGACCGCCTTGCCGGCCGCCACGCTGACCGCGTCGGCCCCGGAGTTCGCCTGGACCCAGAGCGGCGCCTGCACCGCGGCCACGGTGAATTGCATCAGTGAGTACCCGGTCGACGTCGTGGCCGCTAATGACGGACAGGGCGTCATCCTGGCCAACTACAGCAAGACCGGCACCTGCTGGTACGTGATGGACCTGGAGGCCGCTCCGACCACCACGTTCGGCGCGGACACCGGTGGCACCATTCAGGTGCTGTCCGGCACCTCCGGTACTGCGGCCCAGGAGAACGCGGCGGGTGCGGCGCTGACCCAGGCGGGTGTGTACTACTCGCAGCGCCTGAAGGCAGCGACATGCAACGCCCAGAACCCGACCACGACTGGCCCGTGGAAGTGGGGACAGACGTACTCGTCCGCTCCGACGGCCTAGTCTTCGACCGTTGGTGCTCGCCGGACGGAACTCCGGCGCAAAGTCAGACCGATTGTGGCCCCCGCCTCGGCGGGGGCCACAATCGCGTTCTGGGGGCGCTGCGGGCCCGATGGTGCTTACGTGTGCCGGTTCTCGGAGGGCGCCGCCGCCCCGGTGATGACCTCGAGGATCTCCCCGTCCACCAGCTCGTCGCGCTCGAGCAGCGCGTCGCGCAGGGCCTCGATGACGTGGCGGTGGTCCTCGAGCATGGCGCGCACGTCGGCCTTGGCCCCCGACAGCAGGCCTTCCACCTCGGCGCGGCCCTCGTCGTTGGCCAGGACCTTGGAGACGATGTTGCCGGGCATGTCGAGCGCCGCGGCCGACACGAGGGAGCGGCCCATGCCCAGGGCCCCCACCATCTGGCAGGCGGCGGTGGTGGCGGCCTGCAGGTCGGCGGCCACCCCGGAGCTCGATTCGCCGAAGAACAGCTCCTCGGCCACCATGCCGCCGAAGGCGATCTGGATGAGCGCCTCGATCTCGGTGCGGGTGGTGGTGAAGCGTTCCTCCTCGGCCGAGTGCGACAGGAGCCCGAGGGCGTCCTTGCGCTTCACGATCGACAGCACCTCGAGCTTGCGGCCCTTGCCCACGAGCCACGCCACCGTGGCGTGCCCGGACTCGTGGGTGGCGATGGTGCGCCGCTCGGCCTCGGCGTACTCCACGGGGTGGGGGAGCCCGATCTCCTCGGTCATCTTGGCCTGCTGGATGTCGGACCACGACAGCCGGTCGGCGTCGCGCCGCAGGGCCCACACCAGGGCCTCGTCGAGGAGGTGCTCGAGCATGACCGGCGAGTAGCCGAAGGTGAGGGCGGCCAGCGTGTCGATCTTCGCCGGGTCGTCGAGCCCGGGCTCGTGCGCCTTCTTCGACAGGTAGTAGGCGATGATCTCGCGCCGCCCCGAGCGCGACGGCAGGTCGAAGTAGACCGAGCGGTCGAAGCGCCCGGGGCGAACGAGCGCCGGGTCGAGGTCCGCCGCCCGGTTGGTCGCCCCGATCACCAGGATGTTGGCGGGCGGCGTGGGCGGCTTGCGCAGCTGGCGGCTCGCCGGGAGCCAGGCGTTGACGGCGTCGATCAGCGCCCCGGCGAGGCGGGTCTTGGCCGGCGGGTGGTCGAAGGACTGCAGCTGGATCAACAGCTCGTTCACCACGCCGGCGACGCCGTCGTGGTGCCGGCCCGCGCCCATGCCGCCCCGGGCCCCGCCGATGGCGTCGATCTCCTCGATGAAGCCGATGGCGCCGCCCTCGCGCCGGGCGTACTTGCGCAGGGCCTTGAAGTACGAGCGGATCTTGCGGTTGGTCTGCCCGTAGAACATGGACTGGAACGCTGAGGACGACACGAAGAGGAACGGCACCCCGGCCTCGGCCGCCATGGCCTTGGCCATGTACGTCTTCCCCGTGCCCGGCGGCCCCTCGAACAGGATCGCCCGCCGGGCCGAGCCCCCCATGCGTTCGGCGAACGTGCGGTGGGCGAGGAAAAGGTTGAGGGTCTTCACCACCTCCTCGACGACGATGTCGGCGCCGCGCACGTCGGTGAATCGGGTGTCGATCTCGCTCGGCCGGTACAGGATGTGCGGCGAGCGGCCCGCCCCGAGCATCGGCAGGATGATCACGCAGCCGAGGATCAAGACCAGGACGATCCCCGGGAGGAAGGGCACGAGGCCCTGGGGGACGTGGGGCAGGCCGAACCAGCCACGGTGCCAGACCAGGGCCCGGACGACCAGCCACAGGGCGATGGGCGAGAGCACCACCGCCAGCCGGCGCAGGCGCGATTGCCGGGCCCGTTCGCGCGTGGTCCCGACATCGGCGCCGTTCACACCGATCACGCCGGCTTGACCGAGCGCCCGCAGGCCCGTGGGGGCACCGTCGGCACCCGACTCGGCGTCGACGTACGTCTCGGCGTCCTTGTCCGTCGTGCTGTCGCTCCGTCGACGCCCCTCGGCGCCGTCGCTCCCCAGCCTGGCCATCGCCCCCACCCTCGTCTGCGGTGCCGCAGGTCCCCAGCAGTGCGGGCAGCGGCGTGATGCCGGTCCGGAGCCCATCGGCCGCCGGCTCGCCGCCGGCCCGATCCGAGCCCCCTGGTCTCCCGTGCCGAACTTCCCCCTTGGCCGCCTCTGCGCGCGTTCGCCCGCACCCCACTCTCCGTGTTCGTTCTAACCCTCAGCCCAACCAGGCATCAACTCCACGCCAACAGCGGGGTCGGGGGGGCGCCGGGCGCCACTTACATGGGCCCCGCATCGTGCTTGCGCCCCACGAGGTGCTCACGCCGGGTGGCGAGCATCGACAGGGCGCGGCTCACCGCCGCCCGGGTGGTGGCCGGGTCGATCACGTCGTCGACGAACCCGCGTGCGGCCGCCTCCCACGGGGTGAGGAACCGGGCGGCATAGCGCTCCTCGAGCGCCTGGCGCTCGGCGCCGGCGCTTCCCCGCTCCAGGATCTGCACGGCGCCGCCGGCCCCCATCACCGCGATCTCGGCCGAGGGCCACGCCAGACAGACGTCGTTGCCGATGCCGCGGGAGTCCATGACGATGTAGGCCCCCCCGTAGGCCTTGCGCAGGACGACGCACACGCGGGGGACCGTCGCCTCGGCGTAGGCGAACGCCAGCTCGGCGCCGTGGCGGATCATGCCCCGCCACTCGAGGTCCTTGCCCGGCAGGAACCCCGGCGTGTCCACCAGCGTCAGCAGGGGGAGGTTGAAGGCGTCGCAGAAGCGGACGAAGCGCGCCCCCTTCTGCGAGGCGGGGATGTCGAGCGTCCCCGCCAGCGCTCGTGGTTGATTGGCCACCACGCCGCAGGACGTGCCGGCGATGCTCACCAGCGCGGTGACGAGCTGGGGCGCCCACCCGGGGCGCAGCTCGAGGAGCTCGCCGTCGTCGGCCAGCGAGGCGATGACGGCGCGCACGTCGTAGGAGGACGTGGCCGACACCGGAACCAGCTCGCGCAGCTCGGGGGTGGGGCGCTCCGCCGGGTCGTCCGACGCCAGGCGCGGCCCGGGCGCGTCCGCGTGGTCGGGCAGGTACGACAGCACCGAGGCGAGCAGGTCCGGCACCTGGGCCTCCTGGGCCGCCACCAGCGCGCACAGCCCGCTGGCCGTGGCGTGCACGACGGTGCCGCCGAGGGCGCGCAGCCCCACCCGGACGCCGGTGAACCCTTCCACGGCGTCGGGCCCCGACAGGAAGGCGAAGGCCCGCGTGGTCATCACCGTGACGTCGGCCAAACCGAGCAGGAGCGCCGGGCCCGAGAGGGCGGGCCCCGTGACGGCGGCCAGCACGGGCACCGACCCCGAGCAGGCGGACAGGGCCCGTGCCGCCGCGCCCCAGCCGTGGAGGGAGTCGATGCCCTCGGTGACCTCCGCCCCCGACGAGCAGAGCACGACGACCAGCGGCAGGCGCTTGGCCAGCGCCAGGTGGGCGGCCTGGGCGATGGTGTCGCCGTCGGCACGGGTGAGCGCTCCGCGGTGATGGCCCGACACCGAGGCGACCTGGACGACGGGGCGTCCCCCGAGCTCGGTGACCGCGGCGCGCACCGTCCCCGGGACGCGGGCGCGCACCGCCACCGTGGAGGCGGGAGCGGCAGAGGAGGCGGGCACCGATGCTCATGCTAGGGACGACCGGCCCGCCGCGTCGGCGGCTGCCCGGCTCTTCGCCCGGTTCTTCGCCCGGCCCCGCGCCGGGACCCTGTGCCATGCCCACGGTGGGGGCCCGGGGGTGTGTCACGATCTTGCCGGAGCGCGGGAGCGTGGCGCGGCGATCCGGAGCTGTGGAGGGAGGGCCCATGCGGGCATGCGTGATGCGCGGCGGGCGGCTGGTCATAGACGACACCGCCGATCCGCGCCCCGAGACGGGCCAGCTCCTGGTCCGGACCCTGGCCTGCGGGATCTGCGGGTCCGACCTCCATTTCCTGCGGTATGCGCCCAGGATGGTCGAGATGACCGATGCCCTGCTGCCCTCGATGGGTGCCGAGGCCGCCACGCGCACCACGCCGATCGACCTGTCGCGCGACATCATCATGGGCCACGAATTCTGCGGAGAGGTCGTGGAGGCGGGCCCCGACACCGAAGGACCACCGCCGGGCACGCCGGTGGTGTCGGTCCCCGTGCTGCTGTCGGCCAGCGGGCTGCACCAGCTGGCGTACAACAACGACTACCCCGGGGGCTACGCCGAGTTCATGGTGCTGTCGGCCCCCATCGTGCTCACGGTCCCGAACGGCCTGGACGCGTCGCGTGCCGCCCTCACCGAGCCGCTGGCCGTGGGGATCCACGCCGTGGCCAAGTCCGGCGCCTCGGCGGGCGACGGCACCGTGGTCGTGGGGTGCGGGCCCGTCGGCCTCGCCGTCATCGCCGCGTTGCGCATGGCGGGCGTCGAACTGATCGTGGCCGCCGACTTCTCGCCGGCGCGCCGGGCGATGGCGCAGACCATGGGAGCCACGGAGGTCGTGGACCCCGCCGCCGAGGGGGCGCTGGACGCCTGGCGCCGGGTCGACGGGCGCCGCCCGCCCGTGGTGTTCGAGGCCGTGGGCGTGCCCGGCATGCTGCAGCAGCTGTTGGGCGACGTCCCGCCGGGAACGAGGGTCACGGTGGTCGGGGTGTGCATGGAGCCCGACCAGATCCTTCCCTTCTACGCCATCTGCAAGGAGATCAACCTGCAATTCGTCCTGGCCTATGACCTCGACGAGTTCTCCCGCGCCCTGCACGCCATCGCCGAGGGCGAGGTGGACGTGGCGCCACTGGTCACCTCGACGGTGGGCCTCGACGGAGTGCCCGGCGCCTTCGAGGCGCTCGGGAGTCCCGACGAGCAGGTCAAGATCCTGGTGGAGCCGACACGGACGTGACGCCCGTCGCGGGCCGCGGGTGGTTGCGGCGCGCCTGGCCCTGGCTGCGCTATGTCATCGGGCTGGCGCTGGCGGCCCTGGCCTTTTGGGCGCTCGCCGGCCAACGCGGCGAGCTCAGCGGCGCCACGACGTACCTCAGCCACGTGCGCTGGTGGTGGCTGGTGCTGGCGGTGGCGTCCGAGGCGGGCTCCCTGGTGGCGTTCGCCGTCATCCAGCAGCGGCTGCTCGAAGCGGGCAACGTGCACGTATCGACCGGTCGCCTCACCGGCGTCACCGTCGCCGCCACCGCTATCGCCAACTCGATGCCCGCGGGCCCCCTGGTGTCGTCGGTGTTCGCCTTCCGCCAATACCGCCGCCAGGGGGCCGACGAGGCGCTGGCGGGGTGGACGCTGGCCGCCGTGTTCGTGGCTGCGTCGGTCAGCCTGGCCCTGGTGGCCGCCGTCGGCGTGGCCGTGGCCGGCGCCGAGGGGGCGGGCCTGGACCTCGTGGGCGTCACCGTGGGCGTGCTCGTGGGGGCCCTGCTCCTCGGCGTCGTCTTCCTGCAGCGTCGGCTCCTCGTGTGGATCGTCTCCGCCCTGGTGCGCACCAGCCGGCGGCTCTTGCGCTGGCCCCGGGGGGAGCTCGGGGTGCAGGTCGACCGCATCATCGCCCGGCTGACGGTGGTCTCGCTCTCGGCCCGCCAGGTGGGGGCCGTCCTCGGGTGGAGCGTGGGCAACTGGGTGCTCGACTGCGGGTGCCTGGCCCTGTCGTTCCTCGCCGTGGGCGTCGGTGTCCCGTGGAAGGGGCTGCTGCTCGCCTACGGGGCGGGGCAGCTGGCCGCCAACCTCCCCATCACGCCGGGCGGGCTCGGTGTGGTCGAGGGCAGCCTGACCATCGCCATCGTCGCCTTCGGCGGGTCCGAGACGTCCACCGTGGCCGCCGTCGTGCTGTACCGGATCCTGAGCTTCTGGGGCGAGCTGCCCATCGGGTGGGCGACGTGGGCGGCGTTCGTGTGGGCGCGGCGCCCGGCGACCGCCGCGGCGGGGCTCCCCGAAGTGGCGGTCGAGGAGGTGTGCCCGTGAGGGGCTCCGGGTCCGTCACCGGCCGGCGCCGCCGGTCGCGGCGCGCCGCGGTGTGCGCCGTGGCCGTGGTGGTGTGGGCGCCGTTCGGGCTCGGCGCGTGCACCTCGGCGCGCGACACGCTGGGCACCAACTCGAGCCCGTGCTTCCGGGCGCTGCCGGTCGCCGAGGACGCCGTCCACGACCACGGCACGTTCGCCGGCGTGCGCCTCGTGGCGGCCACCGCGCTCAAGCAGTTCAACCACCTGTACGCCGACCTCGAGGGGCGTTCCGCCACCCCGCTGCGCAACCTGTGCATCGCGTCCTACCACGGCACGTTCAGCCTCGACGACGTCGGGCGCCCCGCGGGGAACGCGCCTGCGGGCGGGGTGGGCCGCATCGCCATCGTCGTGGTGAGCACGCCCCAGAACGTGTTGCTGGCGACCTTCGTCCTGCAGAAGGAGCCGGTGCGCTTCCGCCACTACATGCTCGGCGGGTGACGGTCCGTCCCTTCGGCCTCGACGCTGCTCTGCGCCCGCTGGACGGGGGTGCGCCGCCGCCCGCGCGCCTCGGCACGCGCCGCGCGCTCCAACTGGCGCTCGACCTGCGCCCACGTGAGCAGCTCGTCGTCGCCCGCCGCGGCCTCGAGGCGCTGGGCGCGCGTGAGGGCGACCCACGCCGCGCTCCACAGCACCGGGATCGAGGCCACCTTGGCCAGGATCCCGGCCACCTGCTGGTCGACCAGGGGTGACAGGCCGATGGCGCGATGCGCCCCCACGAACGCCGGGTACAGCGGATGGCGGGAGAAGACGTAGATCACCGCGGGGAACGTCGGCACCACCGACTGCACGAAGAAGTAGGCGGCGAGGCCCACCGGGAGCGTTCGGTGGGCGCCCGGGATGCGGCGCAGGGCGGGACCCCACAGCACCGCCCCGCCGAGCAGCAACAGGGCGTCGGTCACCGCCCGCCACACCGGCGACGACGCCTGGGCGGCCACCGCCGGGGTGAGCAGCGTGCCCACGGCGATGACCGTGAAGGTGACGATGGCCACCACGGGACGGGTGAGCGCCTCGAGGGCGGCGTCGATCGGTGCCGGGCGGGTCAGCGCGGCGAGCAGGGGCTCGGGCGCGGCCGCCAGCAACAAGGGTGCGGCCGCCAACGTGAACAGCAGGCGCTGGACCACCAGCGCGCTGAGCGACCAGTGGGCGGCCAGGTCGGCGAGCGGCCACGTCAGCGCCAGGGCCAACGCCACGAGGCCTCCCGCCAGGCACCACAGCTGGCGGCGCCCCGGCAGGGCTCCCGGCCCGTGGGCGCGGGCCAGGCGGCGGACGCCGACGGCGTAGGCGAGCGCCACGCCTCCGATGACGAGCCACGCGCCCAGGTGCGGGTGGTAGGCCCAGGGATCGCCGGCGCCGACGTGGTGCGGATGCGCCGCGGCCCACCGCGGGCTCATGGGCGCAGCCCTCCGCCGGTGGGGACGGCGCGGGGCCGGGCCGGGGCCCGGCGCCCCCGTCGGCAGAGTGTGGCTCGCCGCCTACGCTGACGCCCATGGTCGACCGGCTCGAGCGGCTCACGGACCTCGTGCTGGTGTTGCTGCGCGACGGTCGGCCCAAGACGCTGCGCGAGATCGCCTCCGAGGTCCCCGGCTACCCCGAGCAGGAGGGGGAGGCGCGTCGCCAGGCATTCGAACGCGACAAGCGCACGCTGCGCGACGGGGGCATCGAGGTGACGGCAATTGCCATCGACGGGCCCGAGCAGGTGGGGTACGTCATCCGTCCGGAGGACTACTACTTGCCTGCTCTCGACCTCGCGCCCGACGAGCAAACGGCCCTGAACCTGGCGGTCGCCGGGGTCCACCTCGGGGATCCTAGTGGGCGGGACGCCTTGTGGCGCCTGGGACTTCCGGCCACCGCCGGGGCCCGACCGGTAGCCGAGTTGCCCGCCCTGCCGGCGCTCCCCGAGCTCTACGACGCCATCCGCTCGCGGGCGACGGTGCACTTCGAGTACCGGGGGGACGCCCGGCGGGTGGACCCCGCCGTGCTGCGCTTCCACGGGGGGTGGTGGTACCTCGTGGGCTACGACCTCGACCGTGGCGCCCCCCGCACGTTCCGGGTCGACCGCATGGGCGGCGTGCCCCGCGCCGGGGAGCCGGGGTCCGCCCGGCTTCCCGAGGGCTTCGACCCCGACGACCTGCCCGACGTCCCGTGGCGCATGGGCGACGGCGCCCCGGTGACGGTGGAGCTGCGAGTGGATGCCACGCTCGGCGGCCTCGTCGTCGACGAGGTGGGGGACGCCGCGCTGGCCGGCCGGGAGGCCGACGGCTCGGTCCTCTTGCGGCTCGACGTCACGAACGTGGCCGCCCTGCGCTCCTGGGTGCTCGAGCTCGGCGACCACGCCGAGGTCCTGGCACCCGCCGCGCTGCGCGCCGAGCTGGTGGCGTGGCTCGAGTCGGTGGGCGCCGCGCCGGTCACGGGAGCGTCGTGACCGGCCGCGTGGATGCCGGGTCGCGCCTGCTGCGCCTCCTCGCCGTGCTGTCCTGGCTGGCGCGCCGGGGCCGGGTGCCGGTCTCGGAGCTGGCCCAGTGCTTCGGCATCACGCCCGACGAGCTCGTCGCCGACCTGGAGCTCGCCGCGTGCTGCGGCGTGCCGCCCTACACGCCGGACCAGTTGATGGAGATCATCGTGGACGAGCACGAGGTGGTGGCGAACCTGGGGGCCGAGCTGGCCCGGCCGCGCCGGCTCACGGCGGCGGAGGGATTCGCCCTGGCCGCCTCGGCGCGCGCCATCACCGCCGTCCCCGGGGCGGATCCCGACGGGGCGCTCTCCCGGGCGCTCGCCAAGCTCGACGCCGTACTCGGCGACCGCGGCCAGCTGCGCATCGACGTGCGCGAGCCGGCGCACCTGGCCCTCATCCGCGCCGCCGCCCAGGCGGGCGAGCAGCTCGAGCTGCGCTACTACTCGGCGTCGAGCGACCACGAGTCGCTGCGGGTCGTGGACCCCGTGGAAGTGGTGGCCATCGAGGGCCGGTGGTACCTCGACGGGTTCTGCCACCGCGCCGGGGGCATGCGGCGATTCCGGGTGGACCGCGTGTCCGAGGCGCGCCGCACCGGGCAGCCCTCGTGCCACGGCCGCCCCGCCGCCGGCGTCGACGACACCGCCGCCGGATCCGCCCGGGGGGCAGGCGACACCGCCTTCGCGCCGGGACCCGAGGCCACGGTGGCGCACCTCGCCGTGGACGGCGAGGCGGGCTGGATCGTCGAGGCGCTCCCCACGCTCGGCACCGAGCCCATGGCCGACGGCCGCATCCGGGTCACGCTGGCCGTCGCCAGCCCGGTGTGGTTCGGGCGCCTGTTGCTGCGCCTCGGGCCCCACGCCGAGGTGCTCGACCCCCCCGAGCTCGCCGACGCCGGACGGCGCGCCGCCGCGCAGGTGCTCGCCCGCTACCGGCAAGGTGCCGCCTGAGCCCCTGCGTCACGCGCCGCCGCGGCGCGAGGTGCCCGCCAGGTCCGCGTCGAGGTGCCCCGGGCATCGTCGGGCATGCTCCGGGTGGCGAAGCTCCGTGCGGGTGGCGGCGGCTACTACCTCGAGGTGGCGCAGGGGACGGGGACCGGCGGCGAGGCGGCGGGCGAGTGGGTGGGCACCGGCGGCGAGCAGCTGGGCCTGCACGGCACCGTGTCGGGCGAGGCCTTCACCGCGGTGTTGTCGGGCCGCCACCCCGCCAGCGCCGAGGCGCTCCTCGCCGCCCACCGGCGCGTCACCGTGGCCGGCTTCGACCTCACCTTCTGCGCGCCGAAGTCGGTCAGCCTGCTCAGCGCCCTGGCCGCGCCCGAGGTGGCCGCCGAGGTGCGCGCCGGGCACCGCGCCGCGGTCGACGGCGCCCTGTCCTACGTGGAGCGCCACGCGGCGGCGGTGCGCCGCCGGTCGGGGGGCCGGCGGCTGCCGGTGCCCACCGACGGCGTGACGGCGGCGGCGTTCGTGCACCGGCTCAGCCGCGCCCTCGACCCCCATCTGCACACCCACGTGGTGGTGGCGAACCTCGGCCACGGGCCCGAGGGCACGTGGTCGGCGCTCGACGGGCGCGGCCTGTACGCGCACGCATCGGCGGCCGGCGCGCTGTACCACGCGCTGTTGCGCCACGAGTTGACGGCTCGTCTCGGCGTGACGTGGGGCCCCCTCGACCGGGGGCGGGCGGACGTGGCCGGGATCGGCACCGAGGCCGTGCGCGCCTTCTCGCGCCGGGCGGCGGCCATCGCCGAGCACGTGGCCGCCCGGGGCCGGGGGGCCGACGACCCCTCCACCGGACGCCTCCGGGGGCCGGCGGCCGGCCAACCCGGCACCCCCCGTGCGCGCCAGGTGGCCGCGCACGTCACCCGGCCCGCACGCGACGTCCACGTCGCTGCGGAGGACCTCCGCGCCGGGTGGGAGGCGCGCGCCCTGGCCGCCGGGCTCGGCCCGCGGCGCCTCGACGCCGTGGTCGACCGGGTCCCCCGTCGGCGGGGGCCGGGCCGGGACCCCGCCGCCCACCTCGAAGCGGCCCTCGACGCGACGTCGGTGCTCGTGGTGCCCGGGGCACGCGTGTCGCGGCGCCACGTGGTGCGCGCCGTGTGCGCATCGCTCCCCGCGGGAGGGCCGGCCGCCGTGGTCGAGGCGGCGACCGACCGCGTCATGGCGTCGCTGGCCGGCACCGACGCCCACGCCCGGCATCCGTCGGGGCCGGGGATGGGGGAGCGCCGCTACGTTGTGGCCGGCGCGGCGCGCGGGGCCACCGGGGGGGATCGTGCCCCGGACCTCGAGCGCCTGCTGGCGGCGCGCGGCATGGCGCGGGCGTCCCCGGCCCCCCGGGAGCGGGCGCGGCCGGGCCACGACCGCGGCCTGGGCCTCGGGTGACGCCCGCCGCGGGCCCTACGGGCGGTGGCGCAGGATCGGCCCGGCGTCGCCGTAGCCCTGGCGCACGCCCTGGCCGGCGCGCCGCACGAGCTCGTCGGGCTCGTACAGCATCCAGTACGCGTTGCGGGCGTGCTTGCGGGCCCGGTCGACGCACACCGCGGCGAGGCGCTCGGGATCGTCCTCCTCGTTCTCGTGCACGAACACCTCGAGCACGTGGGTGTTGGTGAGGAGCTGGGCCAGCATGATCCCCTGGGAGGCCTCGTGCGCGCACACCTGGTCGATGGCCGCCCGGCCGGGCATGGCGAGGGCCACGACGATGGCGCAGCCTTCCTCCTGGATCAGCTTCTTGCACGCCACCCCCAGGTCCTTGAAACCGGGAACGGTGCGCCGGACGATCTCGAAACGCTCCCCGTGGCCGGGGCACTGCTCCAATTCGTCGACGGCCTCCACACCCATGTCGTAGCGGGCGAACGTGGTGTCGACCACCCCGATGCGGTCCATCACGACGATGTTATGTGCCCGGTTATGTGCCCGCCGGCCGGGGCCCTGCCCGGTGCCGGGCGCCGCAGCGCACGGGGCGCACCACGGGCCTCACGGGGTGCGGGGGACGGGACCGTGCTGGCGGCAGCGGGCGCGGTGGTCGGTGGGGGTCACCGTGACGGCCATGCGCCGCCCGCACGACGGGCAGAAGCGCGGGGGATCGAGGTCGCGACCGCACCCCCCGCACTCGTCGAGGGTCCGTCCGCACGCCGTGCAGTGCCCGCCGCCGGGGCCGGGCGCCCCCCGGGCCGGCGCCTCGGGCTCAGAGGGCACCCGTGAGCGCCCCGAGGGGCATCTGCAGGTCCGCCAGCATCTGCAGGTCGTCCTCTGGCGAGCGGCCGAGGGTGGTGAGGTAGTTGCCCACGATCAGCGCGTTGATGCCCGACGTCATGCCCATGGCCTGCAGGTCGCGCAGCGTCACCTCGCGACCGCCGGCGTAGCGCAGGATCACCCCCGGCAGGGCCAGGCGGAACACGGCGATCCAGCGGATGGCCTCCCAGGCGCCGACCCGGGGCCGCTCCCCGAGCGGCGTGCCCGGGCGCGGGTTCAAGAAGTTCACGGGCACCTCGGTCGGATCGAGATCGCGCAGCTGCAGCAGGAGCTCGACGCGCTGGGCGTCGGACTCGCCCATGCCCACGAGCGCCCCGCAGCACAGCTCCATGCCGTGGGCGCGCACCAGCCGGCACGTGTCGGCGCGCTCGTCCCACGAGTGCGTGGTGACGACGGTCGGGAAGTACGACCGGGCGGTCTCGAGGTTGTGGTTGTAGCGGTGCACGCCGCCCTCGGCCAGGCGCCGGGCCTGGTCGTCGGTGAGGATGCCGGCCGACACCGCCACCTGCAGGCCCGTCTGCTCGCGCACCAGGGGCACGAGCTCGAGGATGCGCCCGAGCGTGCGCTCGTCGGGACCGCGCACGGCGAGCACGATGCAGAACTCCGACGCCCCGAGCGCGGCGGTCTCCCGGGCGGCGCGCAGCACCTCGTCGGTGTCGAGGAACGGTGTCGCCTTCACCGGGGTGTCGAAGCGCGACGACTGCGCGCAGAAGTGACAGTCCTCGGGGCACCCGCCGGTCTTGGCCGACAAGATGCCCTCGACCTCGACCTCGGGGCCGCACCAGGCGAGGCGCACCTCGTGGGCCACCGATGCCAGCCCCGTCACCGCCTCGTCGGGCACCACGGCCAGGGTGGCCAACTCCTCGGCGCCGAGCAGGCGCCGCTCGTCGACCAACGCGGCGCGGGCGCCGTCGATGGCCGCCCGGGCGTCGGACGGGCTCGGGGTGGGTGGCAGCACCACCGGGCAGGCGCCGACGGGCGCCCGCCGGGAGACGGTGCTACGCGTGAGGGTGACGGTGACGTCGCCGGGCATGGGCACACGGTAGTGGCCGGTCTCGTGGAGGAGGCAATCGCGTGGCATGGGACTTCGAGACCGAGCCGGAGTACGAAGAGAAGCTGGCGTGGGCGCGCGCCTTCGTCGACGAGGAGATCCTGCCGCTCGAGACCCTCGAGCTCGAGCCCGACGTCATGGCCAGGGCCGTGCGCCCCCTCCAGGATCAGGTCAGGGGCCAGGGCCTGTGGGCCGCGCACCTGCCCCCCGAGCTCGGGGGCATGGGGTTCGGCCAGGTGCGCCTGGGGCTCCTGCACGAGGTGCTCGGTCGGTGCTGGCTGGCCCCGTTCGTCTTCGGCAACAACGCCCCCGACTCGGGGAACGCCGAGCTGCTGGCCGTGGGCATCGAGGCGTCGGGGCGCGAGGACCAGCGGGCGCGCTGGCTCGAGCCGCTGCTCGAGGGCAAGCTCCGAAGCGGCTTCTCCATGACCGAGCCCGGGGCGGGCGCCGATCCCACCCTCATCGCCACCCGCGCCCGGCGCGACGGCGACGAGTGGGTGATCGACGGCCACAAGTGGTTCACCACCAACGGGTCGGTCGCCGACTTCCTCATCGTGATGTGCGTGACCAATCCCGACGTGCACCCCTATGCGGGATGCTCGATGATCATCGTCCCGGCGGACACCCCGGGCGTCGACATCGTGCGAGACGTCCCCACCATGGAACACCCCTTCGAGTCCTTCGGCCGCATCGGCAGCCACGCCGAGATCCTGTACCGGGAGGTGCGCGTGCCCGTCGAGAACCTCGTGGGCCACGAGGGGGAGGGCTTCCGCCTGGCGCAGATGCGCCTGGGGCCCGGGCGCATCCACCACTGCATGCGCTGGCTCGGGCAGTCCCGGCGCGCCTTCGACATGCTGTGCGAGCGGGCGGTGTCGCGCCATCTCCACGGATCGCTGTTGTCGGACAAGCAGATGGTCCAGAGCTGGGTGGCCGACTCCATGGCGGAGATGAGCGCGGCCCGGCTCCTGACGTTGCAGGCGGCGTGGCGCATGGACCGAGACGGCCCCGCCGCGGCTCGTGTCGAGATCGCCATGATCAAGTACTACGGCGCAGGCGTGCTGTACAACGTGATCGACCGCGCCATCCAGGTCCACGGCGCGCTGGGCTTCTCCACCGACCTGCCCCTCGAGCACATGTACCGCGCGGCGCGCGCCGCGCGCATCTACGACGGGCCCGACGAGGTGCACAAGGTGACCGTCGCCCGCCAGGTGCTCAAGCGCTACGCACCGGTCGAGGTGCCCACCGAGCACGTGCCCACCCGCACCCGCGCGGCGCGCCGGAAGTTCGCCGACCTCCTCGCCGAGGCCGTCGCCGACGACTGACGGCGCGGGCCGGGTCCCGGTCCCCTGCGCGCCCGGGCGGCCCCCGGCGCCGTGCCCCGGGGGTGCGGCCAGCACCCCCGGGGCCCACAGGCGGCCACCCTTGACCGCCGCCGGCGGGGCTGGCGCAATTCAGGGCATGGTGCGCCGGTGCGGCTGACGATCTGCGGGGCGCGGGGCTCCACCCCCGCGCCGGGCCCCGCCCACCTGCGCTACGGCGGCCACACGTCGTGCGTGGCCGTCGCCCACGACGGCGAGCGCCCGAGCCTCGTGCTCGACGCCGGGACGGGCATCCGGGAGGTGACGAGGCTGCTCGACGGCCATCCCTACGCGGGGGCCATCCTCTTCGGCCACCTCCACTGGGACCACACCCAGGGCCTGCCGTTCTTCGCCGGCGGCGACCGTGACGACGCCCGCACGGCCGTGTACCTGCCCGCCCAGGGCGACGCCGAAGCCGTGCTCGAGCGGGCCATGTCCCCGCCGCACTTCCCCATCACGCCGGCGGGCCTGCGCGGGACGTGGAGCTTCTCGGGCCTCGAGCCCGGAGAGCACGACATCTGTGGGTTCGTCGTCACGGCGCTCGAGATCCCCCACAAGGGCGGCCGCACCTTCGGCTACCGGGTGCGTGACGGGGCGGCGAGCGTCGCCTACCTCTCCGACCACTGCCCGACCCTGGTGGGGCCGGGCGCCGGGGGCCTCGGGGAGTACCACGACGCGGCGTGCACCTTGGCCAAGGGATGCGACGTGCTCATCCACGACGCCCAGCTGCTCGACGAGGAGGTCCCCGCACGCGCCGCCTTCGGCCACGCGGCGGTCGGCTACGCCGTGGGGCTGGGCGAGACCGCCGGGTCGGGCCGGGTCCTGCTGTTCCACCACGACCCCCCGAGGACAGACGCCCAGATCGACGCCATCGTCCGCTCCTGCGCCGCCGCCGCCGTCCCCGTGGCGGCGGCGGCCCAGGGCATGGTCATCGACCTCCCCGCCCGCGCCGTGCCCTGATCCGCCCTGCCGGCGGAGGCGCCGCGGTTGCCCGGGGACCGGGCCCGCTGGTTAGTCTGCGGGCGTGCCGATCCGAGTGGTGGTGGCCGAGGACAACTACCTGGTGCGTGAAGGCGTGCGCAAGCTGGTCGAGTCCGAGCCCGACCTCGACGTGGTGGCCGTGTGCGCCGACTACGACGCCCTGCTGGCGGCCGTCGAGGCCGAGCGCCCGGACGTGGTGGTCACCGACATCCGCATGCCCCCGACGGGGACCGACGAGGGGATCCGGGCGGCGGCCATCCTGCGCGACTCGCATCCCGACGCCGGCGTGGTCGTGCTCAGCCAGTACTCCGAGCCCGCCTACGCGCTGGCGTTCCTCGAAGGCGGGTCGAAAGGACGCGCCTACCTGCTCAAGGAGCGGGTCTCCGACATCGGGCAGCTCGCCGGGGCCATCAGGGACGTGGCGGGCGGCGGGTCGGTCGTCGACCCCGTGGTCGTCGACGCGCTGGTCGCGGCGCGGGCGCGCCCGGCGGACTCCCCGCTGCACCGGCTCACCCCGCGCGAGAAGGAGATCCTCTCGGAGATGGCCCAGGGGAAGAACAACGCCGCCGTGGCGGCGTCGCTGGTGCTCTCCGAGCGGGCGGTGGAGAAGCACATCAACTCCATCTTCTCCAAGCTGGCGCTGTCCGAGGAGCCCGACGTGCACCGCCGGGTGAAGGCCGTGCTCCTGTTCCTCTCGGACGGCGACGCCTGAGCCTGTCGGGGCGGGAGCCGCCGCCGGGGCGCGGGGGTGCTGCCACCACCGGAGCCGGTCGTGCTGTCAGTGTGGGCCGAGCGGCGTGCCACCTGTGACAATGGGGCCCGTGGCTGGCTCGGGGATCTCCGTCCTCATCGTCGACGACCAACTGCCCTTTCGCCTCGCCGCCCGCTCGGTGGTCGGGGTGACGCCCGGTTTCGACGTCGCCGGGGAGGCGGTGTCGGGTGAGGAGGCGGTCGAGCAGGTGGCGAGCCTCGCCCCCCGCCTGGTGCTCATGGACATCAACATGCCGGGCATGGGCGGGATCGAGGCGACCCGCCGCCTCGTCCAGGCCCATCCCGGGCTGCGCGTCATCTTGCTGTCGACCTACGACGAGGACGACCTGCCGGCCGACGCCCGCACCGTGGGCGCGCTGGCCTACGTTCACAAAGAGCGGTTCGGGCCCGACGTGCTTGCCTCCACCTGGGCGGAGGCCGAAGGGCGCCCCGACGGCGGCTGAGTGCCGCCCGGCGGGCGCGCGCCGCCGGCGGCACCGGCGGTGCTGGTGGCCCGGGGGTGGGTGTCGAGCGGCAGGGGGGCCGTGGCCCCCGGCGTCGACGGGCCGGCGTGGCCCGGGGCGGGGTGGCCGAGGGGGATCTGCCCGGAGATGGTGGTGCCCTCTCCGGGGGCGGACCGCACGCTGACCTTCCCGCCGATGGCGCCCACCCGGTCGCTCATGTTCACGAAGCCCGCGCCGCTGGCGCGCTCGCCTTGGGCGTCGAAGCCGGCACCGGTGTCGCGCACCTCGAAGTGCAGGCTGCCCGACTCCTCCCACACCCGGACCGTGGCCGCGGCACCCTCGCCGGCGTGCTTGCCGGCGTTCTGGAGCGCCTCCATGCAGCAGAAGTAGACGGCGGCCTCGGCGTCGGGGGAGTAGCGGCCGAGGTCATCGGCCTCGACGTCGGTGGGCAGGGCGGCGCGGGCCGCCGCCGAGCGCAGGGCCTCCTTGATCCCTCTGTCCACCAGGAGCGGGGGATAGATGCCGTGGGCCAGCGCCCGCAGCTCCTGCACCGCCTCCTGGAGCCCCTCGCCCAGCTGGTCGAGGATCTGCGCCGAGGCCACCGGATCGCTCTCGGCCAGCTGGCGGGCGAGACGGACGTTCACGGCCAGGGCGACGAGGTGCTGCTGGGCGCCGTCGTGGAGATTGCGCTCGATCTGGCGACGGGCGGCGTCCGAGGCGGCGACGATGCGGGCGCGCGAGGCCTGGATCTCCTCGGCCTGGCGGCGCACCTCGTCGAGGGACTCCTGCAGCGCCGAGTCGAGCTCCACGTTGTGCAGGGCCAGGGCCACCTGGCGGGCGAGCTCGGTGAGCATGGTGTCGTCGTCGGTGGTGAACGGCTCGCTCCCCGGCGGGCGGACCACCACGATGAGGCCGAGCACGTGGCCCGAGTGGGTGGTCGGGGCCACCCGCACCACCGCGCCCTCGCGGCCCTGGAGGAGCGAGGGCAGCCAGATCTCCACCCACGCCGTGCCCGACACGCCGGCCCGGGCCACGACCGTCTCCTCCTCGGGGCTGAGCGTGAGCCGGGTCACGGGCACGTCGGGCACCGATATCGTGCGCTCGAGCCGCCCGCCGGACCCTGTCCACACCTCGGCCGCCGACAGGGCGAGCGTCTTGCGCAGGGACTCGGCCACCTGCAGGAGGAGCTCGTCCATGGGGATGGCGCGCGACAGGCGGCTGCCGAAGGTGCGCAGCACGGCGTCGGGCGCCTCGCGCTCGCCGTAGACGATGCGGTTGGCGTACTGGGTGAGCCGCTGGCGTGCCGGCCCGTAGAGCAGGGCGGCCACCGCGGCGGCGACCATCGACAGCGCCAGGAGGGACCGGTCGCTGTGCGTCGGGGTGCGCCCGAGGCCCACCACGATCACGAGGTACACGACCACCACCACGCCGGTCAGCCCGGCGATCGACACCGTGTGGGCCAGGATGCGGTCGATGCGACCGGCGAAGCGCCGCGAGCTGCCCATGGCGAGCGCCACGGTGAAGGGAAGGCCGGCCACGAGCACCACCAGCCACGGCCGCGTGGGCCAGCCCCACAGCAGGCGCAGGGCCAGGGCCACGAGCAGGATCTCCGCACCCACCGACGCCGCCCACCCGAACCACTGCATGCGCTGGCGCTCGAGGCCGCGCGAGCGCACATACCGGCGCTGGGACCCGATGACGCCCACGGGGATGGCGATGGCGGTTTCCGCCGCGATGAGCCACAACGGCAGCGCCGGGCGGCGCGTCCACAGCGCCACGCCCACCACCAGGCCGAGCACGTAGCCGATGCCGATGAGCGTCCGGCTGAGCCGGCAGGTGCCGTCGGGCAGCCCGAGCAGGAAGTGCATGGCCGCCACCGGCAGGAGGGCCACGGCCACGGGCTCGCCGAAGCGGGCGACGGCGATCACCGCGCCGGGGACGTCGGTGCCCTGCGCGTGGGCCTGCAGGACGCCGGCGAAGCCCGTGGCCACGCCGGCCAGGGCGGTGGCCGAGAGGGCGAGCAGCCCCTGGCGCTCGCCCGGGCGCCGGATGGCGGCCATGGCGCCCGCCAGGGCGAAGGCCACCACCACCACGGCACGCACGGTGTCGGTGGCCAGCGAGCCGTGGTGCCCGAGCAACGGGGCGGACACGCCACCGGCGATGGCCAGCGCGGCCAGCACGATGCCGGCCAGCACCGCCATCGGCCGCCGCACGGGCGGCACCGCGGCCTTGCCGGTGGGGTGGACCGGCGTGGTGGCGACCGGCACGCTCAGCCCAGTCCCGTCGGCGACGCCGAGGCCGCCGCCACCCGCCCGCCCAGCCCGTCGTCCTCGACCCGTCCGTCGCGCATGCGCACGACGCGCGAGGCCGAGGCGGCGACGTGCTCGTCGTGGGTGACGAGCAGGATGGCCTGGCCCCCGGCGTGCAGCCGGCGGAACAGCTCGAGCACCTCGAGGCCGCCCTCGGAGTCGAGCGCGCCCGTGGGCTCGTCGGCCAGCAGCAGCGTGGGTTGGTTGGCCAGCGCCCGGGCGATGGCCAGGCGTTGGCGCTGACCGCCCGACAGCACGCCGGGGGCGGCGGCGTCCTTGTCGGCGAGCCCGAGCATGTCGAGCAGGTCGCGCGCCCGGCTCTCGGCCTGGCGCCGGCCCGAGCCGGCGATCACGGCGGGCAGTGTCACGTTCTCCAGGACGCTCATCCCCTCGAGGAGGTTGAAGAACTGGAACACGATCCCGATGTGCGCCCGGCGCATGCGGGCCAGCGCGTTCTCGTCCTTGTCGGCCAGGGACTCGCCGGCGACGATGATCTCGCCCTCCGTGGGCGTGTCGAGCCCGGCGACCAGGTTGAGCAGTGTCGACTTCCCGCACCCCGACGGCCCCATGATGGCGACGAACTCGTTCTCCTTCATCGTCAAGTCGACCCCGCGCAGCGCCCGCACCGGCGCCCCTTCGGCTTCGTAGGTCTTGCGCACGGCGCGGGCTTCCATGACGTCCATCAGTCCTCCTTGCTCGGGGTGCGTGCCTCGGGTGCTGCGTCGGTGCCCGCTTGGGGCCGGCCGCCCGCCGCCTGCGCCGGCACGCGCCAGGCCGAGACGGCGGACTCCCGGCCCTTCACCTGCGCGGGGGCCAGGGCCTCGGCGGCCGGTGGGTCGGCGAGGGCCAGGTAGGTGGCGTCGGACAGGACGGTCTGGCCGGGCTCGGCCCATTGCTGGAGGCGCTGCGCCAGGTTGACGGTGTCGCCCACGAGCGTGTACTCCAGGCGCTCCTCCGACCCGAGCAGGGCGGCGGCCACCGGGCCGGTGGTGATGCCGATGCCCAGGCCGAACGAAGGGAGCCCCTCCTCGCCCCAGCGGCGGTTGACCTCGTCCTGGGCGCGATGCATGGCCGAGGCCGCCTCCACGGCGCGCGCCGCATGGTCGGCGGTGGCCACCGGCGCGCCGAACACGGCCATGACGGCGTCTCCCACGAACTGCATCACGGTGCCCGTGGCGTCGAGGATGGCCCTGCTCATCTCCGCGCGGTGCACGTTGAGCTGGCGCGCCAGGGCGCTCGGATCGGCGCGCTCGGCGATGGTGGTGTACCCGCGGATGTCGGACATGAGCACGCTCACCACGAGCTCCTCGGTCTCCCCCACGCGCCGGCCCTGGCGCACGAGGAGGTCGGCCACCCCGCCCGGCAGCAGCCGGCTCAAGGTCTCGCCCTGCTCCTCGCGGTTCACGATCGCCTCGTGCAGCATCCGCAGGCGGCGCAGGGAGTGCTGCCCCCCGGTACTCGCCTGCTGGGCGATGCGCAAGAAGAGCTTCTCCACGGCGTCGCCGGCGGCGGCCGGCGTGGTGCTTTGGACCGCGGCGATGGCCTTGATCGGGCGGCCCTCGGCCACCAGGCGGAGCAGCTCCTCCTCTGCGGGGGTGAGCTCGCCGGTGTCGGCCACCGGGTTGACCATGGCCTCGACGATGGTGGGGTCGAGGACCGAGCCCCCCGTGGCCACCGCCCGCACGGCGCGGGCCAGCTGGTCGCCCTCGGCCACGTGGTCCTTCAGCAGGTAGGCGTAGCCGGCCGCCCCTTGCTCGAGCAGGGCGATGGCGTACTCCGGGTCGTCGAACTGGGACAGGACCACGACCCCGGTCCCCGGGTGGCGCTTGCGGATCTCCCGGGCGGCCTCGATGCCCTCCTGCTGGAAGCTCGGGGGCATGCGGATGTCGGTGACCACCACCTGGGGCGCGAGCTTCCCGGCGCCGGTCACGAGCTCGTCGAAGTCGGCCGCCGTGCCCACCACCTCGAAGTCCGCCTCGAGGGCGAGCAGGGCGCGAACCCCCTCGCGAACGATGAGGTTGTCGTCAGCCAGGAAGATGCTGATCGCCTCCGTCATGCCCTTCATTTGGCCGGAAGCCCAGCTCACGGTCAAGGGTGTGCTCCCTCCCGCCCGGGGGGGTGCCAGCCGGTGTCCCTCCCCGGGGGTGGCGCTCAGATGCGCCGGCGGCGGTGGTCGGCCAGCACCCGGCGGGCGCAATTGCGGCCGCCCATGCCGTGGACGCCGCCGCCGGGATGGGTGGACGCCGAGCACAGGTAGAGGCCCTTCACCGGGGTGGCGTAGCGGAACCAGCCGGGGACGGGCCGGAACACCAGCTGCTGGTCGAGGGCCATCGATCCCGCACCGAGGTCACCGCCCACCAGGTTGGGGTTGGCGCCCTCGAGGTCCTCGGGGGTGTGCACCGCCGTCCCCACGATCCGGCTCGTCACCCCCGGGGCATGGGCCTCGAGGCGGTCGAGCACCACGTCCAAGAAGGCGTCGCGCGCACCGGCCCACGACTCCCCGCCCGGTCGCGGCGGGACGTGGGTCTCGATCCACAGCGTGTGGCCCCCGGCGGGCGCCCGGGTGGGGTCGGCCACGGTCTGCTGGCCGACGATGAGCATGGGCTCGGCCGGCAGCACGCCCCGGCGCGCCTCGTACCCGGCGCGCGCCATGGCCGCCAGGTCGCCGGTCAGGTGCACCACCCCGCAGTCCGCCAGCCCCTCGGCCGCCCACGGGGCGGGGCCGTCGAGGGCCAGGTCGACCTTGAAGACGCCCGTGCCGTAGCGGAAGCTCCGCAGCCCGTGCACGTAGCGCGGCGGCAGGGAGGCGGGGTCGACGAGGCCGCCGAAGACCAGGCGCGGCCCGGTGTCGGCCACCACGGCGCGCCCCACGCGCAGCGCCCCCCCGCCCGCGGTCTCCACGGCCACGGCCCGTCCCCGCTCGACGACGACTCGGGTGACGGCCTCGCCCGTGCGGATCTCGCCGCCGGCGTCGGTGACGGCAGTGGCCAACGCCTCGGCCAACCGGCCCGCCCCGCCCACGGGGACGGGCATGCCGATGTGCTGGGCCACCATGGCCAGGATGAGCGCGGGGGGCACGCTGCCGGGGACGTCCACGCCGACATCGGCGTGCGAGGCCCCGGCGGCCAGCAAGGCGCGCGCCGCGGGGTCCGCCAGGCGGTCCGACGCCAGCGCGTCGAGCGGCTCGAGCTGCATGCGGACGGTCTCGAACAGGCCGTCGTGGCGCGCCCGGCGCAGCACGGCGAGCCCCTCGCGCACCGGCGGGATGGGTCCGAGCATCGACGCCAGCAGGTGGGTCCCCACGCGCTCCCACCACCGGCACAGCTCGGTCCACGCCGGTCCGTCGGCCGCCTGGCGCCGGGCGAGGCCCGACGCCGTGTCGCGGGCATCGGCACGGCACAGGGCCACCCGTTCGGGCCCCACCGCGGCGGCCACGGGCGTGGCGAAGTGCGCCCAGCGCACGCGGTGGTCGAGCCCGAGGGCGCGCCACACCGGCGAGGCGTGGAGCATGCCGTAGAAGGCGGAGAAGGTGTCGTGGACGTAGCCGGGCACGGTGAGCGCCTCGCTGCGCACCGCCCCGCCGGCCACCGGCGCGCGCTCGAGCACGCAGGTGCGCCACCCGGCGGCCGCCAGCATGGCCGCGGCCACCAGGCCGTTGGGCCCCGAGCCGATGACCGCCACGTCGACGTCGTCCACTGCGGACCTGCCTACCCGGCTCCGCCGTGGACGGGCAACTTCAGCGCTGGTCCTCGCGCCGGTGTCCGGCACTCAGCTCGGCGAGGGCCTCGCGGTCCACCCCGTCGGCCGGGGCCATGGCCAGCTTGCACGCCGTGACGGCGCGCACGGTGGAGGTGCGCCGTCCTCCTTCGAGGATGGCCCGCTCGCCGTGCAGCGATCCCGGCCCGTACTCGGCGACCCGTTCGCCGTCCACCTCGACGCGCACGACGCCGTCGAGCACGAGGAAGAGCTCGTCGCCCGGCGCCCCCTGCTCGGTGATCGCCGCGCCCGCCTTCACGGTGCGGATGGTGGGCTTCTTGCCCGCCCGCATGATGGTCGACGAGAGCTGGCGCTCGAGGGCCGTCTCGACCTCCGTGCTGAGCGCCGGGGAGTCGCGCTCGCCCCACGGGCTGTACTTCCCGAACGCCCGTCGCCACCACGTGGAGAAGTCGATCAAGCCCGACTTGGATGCGAGCTTCCCCTCGCTGTCGTAGACCCAGTGCCGCGGGAAGGGGCTGGCGCCGACGAGCTCGTGCGATGACGAGCCGTCGGCCCGGATGGTGAGCGCCAGGGTCGTCCAGGCCAGCGGGGCGGCGTACTGGATGAACGGGGCGCGCCGCACCCGGCGGGGGGCGGGCAAGCCGGTGCGGCCTCCGGCGCTCTGCACGAACGTCACCTCGGTGGCGCTCACCACCGGGTCGGGGTGCAGGTCGGCCAAGGGGACCGCCTCGAACACGACCTCCTTCTTGCCCAGGCGCACGGTGGTCGAGCCGATGTGGCCGCGGCCCGACTGCCCGTGGGCCACGATCCGGCCCTGGTCGACCTCGATCCACCCGTGGAGCTCGTTGGCGAAGCGGAAGCGGTCGGCCAGCCGCAGGGCCTCGAGGTCCTCGATGACGTCGGGGGGCGGGTCGTCGTAGTGGGTGACCCCGCGCTCGAAGGCGGTCTTCGAGGCGAGGCCCTTGACGGCTTCCGAGGGAATCCAGGAGATCGACGTGACCGACGACTCGATGCGCATGGGCGTCTCCTCTCGAAGGGCCGGGTCGGGCGGGTCTCGCCCGGCCCGTCGCCGTGTGGGCGCACCGATGACGCTACGGGGTGGCGCCCGCCGGTCCAAGGGTGAAGGCCCGTGTCGTGGCGATGGGGCAGGCACCCCCGCGCCCGCTGCGCGAGCCCGCCCCACGCCTGCTCAGGCGGCGGCGAAGCGCAGCTCGGCGCAGCGAATGCCGGGGACGACCGACGACCCGCTGCGCTCGACGGCCCCCGCCGGGCCGACGGCGCCGAAGCGGGCCACCAGCTCCTCGAGCACCACCCGGCCCTCGAGGCGGGCCAGGGCGGCGCCCAGGCAGAAGTGGTTCCCCTGCCCGAAGGCGAGGTGGGGGTTCGGGGAGCGACCCACGTCGAACTCCCCGGCGCTCGGGCCGAACACGGCCTCGTCGCGGTTGGCCGAGGCGAAGAGCATGAGCACCGGCTCACCCTCGGCGATGCGCACCCCGTGGAGCTCGGCCTGGCGCGTGGCGGTGCGCATGAACGACGCCACGGGGGAGGACCACCGCAGCATCTCCTCGACGGCCGGCGCCACCAGGCCCGGTTCGCCGCGCAGCCGCCGCCACTGGTCGGGGTGCTCCGCCAGCGCCAGCAGGCCGCCCGTGAGGAGGTTGCGCGTCGTCTCGTTCCCGGCCACGAGCAGCTGCACGAGGAACATCGTGAGCTCGTCGTCGGTCAGCTTCTCGCCGTCGAGCTCCGCCTCGGCCAGCTGCGTGAGCACGTCGTCGCGGGGACGGGCGCGTCGGTCCTTCGCTGCCGCCACCAGGTACTGCGTCATGTCGAGCATGAGCTGCTGGCGGCGTTCCTCGGGCCAGTCGGTCGCCCCCGGCAGCACCGCCTCCGACCACTCGTAGCACCGCTCCCATTCGTCCTCGGGGACGCCGAGGATCTCCCCGATGACCTGCAGGGGCAGCGGCACGCTGAGCACGGGGACGACATCGGTGGTGACGCCGGCCTCGATGCGGTCGACGAGCGCCTTCGTCCGGGCCCGGATCACCGGCTCGAGGGCGCGCACCACCGACGGCTTGAACCCGGGCTGGACGAGGCGCCGGTAGCGGGTGTGGGCCGGCGGGTCGGCGTGCATCATCGTGGGCGGGGTGGCGTAGGTCACGCCGATCTCGTCGACCAGGATGCCCCGCCGCGCGCAGTACGTCTCGTGGTCGGCCTCCACGGCCGACACGTCGCCGTGGGTGGCCAGCGCCCAGAATCCGCGCTCCTCGTTCCACGCCACCGGCGCCTCGGCGCGCAGGCGGGCGTAGAGGGGGTGGGGGTCCGACGCGTACAGGGCCGGATCGAGCAGGCCGGCGGCCAGCGCCGTTCCCGGCCGCTGTTGCGTGGCCACGTCGGCCCCTACGAGACGAGGACGCCCGAAGGCCGCTCGATCCCTGCGGCCTCGGCCAGCGCGTAGTACACCTCGAGCATGGCCGGGGCGTCGAACACGCTCTCGACCTGCCCGTCGGGGGTGAGGTTGAGCAGGGCCCCCTCGATGACGAAGAAGACGTCGGTGGGCTCGGTGTTGTCGGCGGGCACGTTGAGGGTGTGGACCGACCCCGCCGGCTCGTAGATGTAGGAGCCGGCGGTGCTCACGAAGTCGTACTCCAGGTAGTGCCAGCGCCCGGTCAGGGTGTAGCCCTCGACGGCACCGGTGTGCTTGTGCGTCTGGAGCTGGACGCCGGGTTGGAAGCGGTTGCGGATCACCCACGTGCCCCGGTCCAGGTCGACGCGCATCACCTTGAGCTCGACGCCCATGCCGGTGTCGATCCACGGGGCACCGGAGTCGGCGACGTGGCGGACGACGAGGTCCTTCTCCGTGACGGCCATGACATCGCTCCCCTCGGTCGTCACCGGCCCGATGCGCCCCGGTCCGGTGCGGGCTGGGGTGCCGGCGTGGTTGCCGGCACCCGCCGCCACACTACGCGTCGGCGCCACGGGCGGGCACGGCGCCTACCCACCCCCGGCACCCGGCTCGCCGAAGCGCGGCGGCCGCCGCTCGCGCAGGGCGGCGACCCCCTCGGCGAAGTCGGGGCCGGCCATCATGGCCTCCAGGCGCGCCTCGGCGTCGCGCGCCGCGCTCGCCGCGTCTCGGTGGAGGTCGGCGTACAGCTGCATCTTGGTGGCCGCCAGGGAGGCGGGGGACACCTCCGTGGCCAGGCGGCGAGCGTAGGCGTCGGTGACGGCCAGCAGGTCCTCGCCCGCCGCGACGCCGTTCACGAGCCCGATCTCGGCCGCCTCCTCGGCGAGCACCACCCGGCTCGACAAGAGCAGGTCGGCCGCCCGGGTCATGCCGACCAGACGCGGCAGCAACCACGACAGTCCGAACTCCGCGGGGAGGCCGAGGCGTCCGTGGGCGGCCGTGAGCTTGGCGCCGGCGGCGGCGAAGCGCAGATCGCAGTAGCACGCCAGCGCGAAGCCGGCACCGGCAGCAGGGCCGTTGATGGCGGCGATGACGGGTTTGGGGATCCCGAAGTGGTACGCGAATTCGGCGTCGAACTCGGGGCGCACGCCGTAGCCCGGACGGGCGAGCTCGGGGCCGGTCCCGGGGTCGTAGCCACCGCGCTCGACGTGCCCCTCGAGGGCTCGGGTGTCGGCCCCCGCGCAGAACCCCCGTCCGGCGCCCGTCACCACGATCACCCGCACCGCCGTGTCGGCGCTGGCGCGCGCCAGGAGGGCTCGGTACTCCGTGTTCATCCGGCCCGTCCAGGCGTTGAGCCGGTCGGGCCGGTCCAAGGTGATGGTGGCGACGGCGTCGGCCACGTCGTAGCGGGTGACCTTCAGTTCGGACAGCTCCATGCTCCTTCCTATCCCGATCCGTCTGAGAAATCGCGCATGGTGACTCTCGGGAAATCGCGGCTGGTGACGCGTTTTCTTGCACGAGATGACACGCGATCTTGCACGTGGTGACGCCCCGGTGCTCGCGACGTTGAACACCGAAAGGCCTGAGCGCCGACGGGCGGTCCGTGCCACCTCGAGCACCTGGCCCTCAATCCTTGTAGAAGATCGACCGATTCAGGATCTGGGCTTCCCACAAGAGGTCCCGGTCCGCACTGGAGAGCCGTGCACCATCAGCCGCGTCGCCCCACTGGGTCCTGATGACGTCGACCACGTGGTCCACGATCTGCCGGGCCCCGGTGGGCTCGAGGTGGTACAGCGGAGCGGCGCGCAGGAGGGGCTCGATGCGCGAGCGGTTCTCGCCGTTCTCCCCGTAGGCCATTGCCTGCGTCACCTCACCCCCGGAGTGCAACTGGGGGCAGATGTCGTATGCGGGCGTGAGAGTCAACCGCTCACCGGCACCGTCCCAGAAGGCCGCATGGTTGCGCGCATGGTCGTCGGTGTTGCCGACGCAGATGTTGAACGCAATCCTCGAGAACACCTCTCGCAGCGTGGCCTTGGGCTCGGTGAAGCGCAGACGGATCTCCTCGGCCAGCTTGGTGTAGGTGGCATAGCGCGCCCAGCGCTCGTCGAGCTGTTCGATCGTCAGCGCAGAGACGACCATCCGTCGTTCACCGGGCAATGGCGTACGGTCGAAGCGCTCCACGAGGAGCACGTCGGTGTCGCGGCAGGTGACCACCTCAGTCGACACGACGTCGAGGCCGGCGCGCCGGGCGAGGTCCATCGCCACGCCCTCGGCGTTGACCACGGGGTACGTGTCGGACTGGCGCTCGAACTTGGCGATCATCTTCCCGTTCCCGGCCCCGTCGATGTGCACCTTTGGCCTTGCCCCACCCAGCGATGAACCCTGCACCAGCGCATCCTTCAATGCGCGGCTGAGCGGCAGGCCGGCGTCGACGCGCTCGGCGGCCTCCAGGAGTTCCTCGAGCGACGCCTTGGCGCCCCGCTCGGCGTATTCGTCGCGGCGGTGTTGGAAGTCGAGGGCTCCCGTCCGTCCCGAGCCGGACTCCAACAGGAACGTCAGCAGGCCGACCTGCCCCGATCCCCCCGCCCCTGCGCCGAGCTGGCGCAGGACGACGCGCTGGCCCCATGAGTCTGGGCCGGCGTCGGCGATGCACCCGGCGACGTGCATGCCGTCGAGGGGCACGAGGACCTCGTCTCGAAGCGGCAGCTCCGGGAGGAACAAGGGGACCCGGTCTGGACGCTCGAGATACGTGCGTCCGTAGGTGAATGTGACAATGTCGGGGGTGGCGTCGAGGCGACCGGCAACGACGGGGGCGGTCGACCCCGCCAGCCACACCCAGACGTAGGCCTCGGTGGGCTCAGAAGTCATTGTCGACCTGGCCGCGCACGTCGACGACCCGACGTGGGAGAAGGGCGAGGCGATCCTCCTGGCGGCGTACGACCGCGGGCAGCTCGGCCGGGTCGGGCGCGAAGAGGCTCACCCCGACGAGGCTGGCGAGCTCGAACACCGTGCCGACGGCCACCGTGGGGTCGCCGCGCTCGGCCTTCCGGAGAGTCTTCTCGTCGATCCCGGCCCGCTCGGCGAGTTCTCTGATCGTCATACGCCGGCGTCGGCGCCCGGCCGCCACCTGGAGGCCGAGCACCTTGGCGGCGTCAAGGGTCTGGGGGAGGTAGGCACGGGTTCGTCGCATCATCGTCACCTCGCAACGGGAATATAGTCCCGTTAGCGGGCATAAAAGGGAGTATAATCCCGATTATTCCCGTTTCCGGGATTCACACGCCCAGCCCGGCAGGCCCACGGCCTGGCCCGCAGCCGACAGCCGCGCCGCCACGGCGCACACACAGGCACAGGTCGTAGCGGGCGAGCTCGGTGAGCTAGCTCAGGCTCCTGGCCGGGCTCGGCTCTCAGGAACCCGGTGCTGACCAGGGGCGGTACAGGGTGGTCGCCAACGCCCCCGCCCCTGCGACGGGAGGGTCAGCCGGTGGCCAGGCAAGCCAGGAGCCGGACCTCGCCGCGGCTGAACCCGACTCGTTCGACGGCCCGGGCCGCCACGGCGACCACCGCCTCCTCCGCCCCGAAGCCGGCACGACGCAGACCCGCGCTCGGCCGTCGAGGCGAGGCCCTGGTCGGTCCCGCCAGGCAGTTGCCGAGCATCACTGCCAGGGCATCGAGGGCCTCGTCGAGGTGGCGCCCCAGACGCCTCCGCAGCGTCGGCGACGACCACCACCCAGTCCTTGCGCCAGAGCTTCCGGGCCCGTGCGCTTCTCGCCTGGAGCCTCGAACTCGTCACCGGCCAGATCGCCGCCAGTCCCAGGGCGCCTACCGCAACTGGGGCCGAGGACCCCGAACCGGCCCCCCTGCGTGCCTACTGCTTGCCGGGGTTTGCCATGTCACCAAACGCGATTTCCCGCTGACTTCTCGCGAGTTCACACCGTCATGTCCCCGTTGGGCGTCCACCCGTGCCGATGGCGCCACTGGCCGGCCGTGGCCGAGTTGTGCGGCTGTTGGCGACCACCCGCTCAACCTTTGGCGGCGACCGGCCGATCATGAGGAGGACACCTTCAGTTCCACCCCACACCCAACATCCCCAGAGTCGAGAACCCCCACTTCGGTGGGGGTTCTCGCGTCCGCGGGGGTGCCCGTGCGGGCGCCTGCCTACGATCGGTCCGATGGCCGACGAGCCCACCGGCGGATCCCCGGGGCGGCCGCCGGGCTGGGCCGAGCCCCTGGTGCGGGGTGTGCCCCACCCCGGCTCGCCGTCCCCGTTCGGCCGCCACAGCCTCGTGCGGGCCGTCGTAGCCGAGCCGGCCACCGCCTTGCTCGTGCAGCGGGCGCTCGTCATGGAGGTGGCCCACGCCAAGGTGGCGGCCGCCGTCGAGCACCACAGTGGGTTCCGCACGCACCCCTACCGCCGGCTGTGGGTCACCGCCGACGCCGCTGCCCGCCTCGTCTTCGGCGACACGGTCGTGGCCCACGGCGCGTTGCGCCAGATCTACCGGACCCACGACCGCATCAACGGGACGCTCGGCCAGCCCGGCGGCCCGTGGCCGGCCGGCGCCCCGTACACGGCGCACGACGCGTCGTTGCTCCTGTGGGTGTGGGCCACCCTGGTGGACACCGCCCAGACGGCGTTCACCCGGTGGGTGCGTCCGTTCACGGCGCAGGACGAGGCTCACTACTACGCCGAGATGCGGTCCTTCGCCCTGTTCCTCGGCATCCCCGAGGCCCTCGTGCCCGAAGGTCCCGCCGCGTTCGCCACCTATGTGAACACCATGCTCGACGACGGGCTGGGCACGAACGAGGCCAGCCGGTCGCTCGCCCGGCAGATCCTGTGGTTCCGGCACTGGAGCGTGCCGCCCACCGCCGTGCGCATCGAGCGCGCCCTGGCGCTCGCCACCTTGCCCCCGGGCCTGGCCGATCGCCTCGGGGTCCGTCTCGATCCCGGCGACCAGCGCCTGGCCGCACGCCTCGACGCCTGGATGGCGGACTGGTACCGGCGGCTCCCCCGGATGCGCACGTGGCTCGCCCCGGCGTACGTCGCGTTGCGCCGCCCGGCGATCGCCGTCGCCGGCGCGCCCGCCGGGCTCCGGGGGTCCCGGCCGCCGCGTCCGGAGCCGTAGGCCGCCGGTGCGCCGGGGAGTCCTGGGGGGCTCCTTGGTCACGGTCCGGGGTAGGCGTGATGTGCGCCACCCGATGACCACTCTGCACGTTTATCTACTTACCACGCGCGGTGAAACGCCTTGGTTTGACTTGTCATTCCTTCCGAAAAGCGGTCATGATCTCACTAGTGCAGGTTGCATCGGTGCGGAGAGTGACACAACGCGGCTCGAGGCCGACGGGCCACTCCATCCTGGCGTTCCGCCCCTCCCCCTGGCTGTGGTTCCTCTCCGTGGGAATTCTGATGCTGGTGGTGGCATCTTCGGGCATCCTGGGCCCGGCCGAGCCCTTCGTGCAGTTCGTCATCGGGACCGCCACCCTGGCGGCCACCGTCGACACCCTCCGGCGCCGCCCGCCGGCGGTCACGTGGCCGTGGTGGTGCGTGGCCGCCGCCTTGGCGCTCTTCCTCGCCGACGGCATCGCCCGCAGCGACCTCCGCACGCTGGGGAACATCTCGGCCAGCCGGTCACTCGTGCCCGACCTCATCGCGCTGCCGGGCTACGCCTTGCTGGCCGCCGGGATCTTCGGCATGTCCCGCGCCCGCAGGCGGGCGCAGAACCGCCAGCTCGGCGTCGTCCTGGACGGCCTGATCGCCGCCCTGTCGATCTTCGCGGTGGCGTGGATCTACGCCATCGACCCCGTGCTCTTGCACCACCAGACCCCGCTCACCGTCAAGCTCGTGCTGGCGTGCTACCCGCCGATGTCGATCTTCCTCGTCGTCGTCACGGCGCGGGTGGTGTTGAGCCCCACCCAGCAACGCGTGCCGGCGTACTGGCTCATGGTGGCCGCCATGACGGCGATGTTCGCCGGGGACTCGCTCTACATGTTCGCCGACATCGACGTCGTGCACGTGGCCGGCCGCCTCCTCGACCTCCCCTACGGCCTGGCCTATGTCGCCGCCGGCGCCACGGTGCTGCACCCCTCGATGGTGGCGCTGACCGAGCGCACGGCGGTGCGCCGGCAGAAGGCGTCGTCCGGACGCGTGGTCCTCGTCGCCGTGGCATTGCTGATCCCGGCACTCCTGAGCCTGCAGGACCGCAACGAGGGCCTGGGCGACCGCGTCGTGCTCTTCACGATCATCGTCCTGTTGACCGGCGCGACGATCGTCCGCATCATCCAGGCCCTGTACGTCGCCGAGCGCTCCGAGGCGCGCCTCGCCCACCAGGCGATGCACGACAGCCTGACCGGCCTGCCCAACCGGCGGATGATGCGCCAGCACCTCGACAACGCCCTGCAGCGGGCGGCCGTCGACGACACCCACATCGCCCTGCTGTTCCTCGACTTGGACCGCTTCAAGCTGGTGAACGACACCCTCGGACACACCCACGGTGACGGGCTCCTGGTGAGCGTGGCGCAGCGCCTGCGCAAGCACGTGCGCCCGAACGATCTGGTCACGCGCATCGGCGGCGACGAGTTCATGATCGTCCTGGGCGACGTCGTGAGCGTCTCGCAGGCCCTCGAGCTCGCCAACCGCCTGCGGTTCTGCCTCCGGGCCCCGTTCGTGGTGAACGGCATGGAGTTCTACGTGTCGGCCAGCATCGGGCTCGCGTTCGCCTCCGGCGAGGGCGGCGACGCCGACGCCGAGGCCCTGGTGCGCGACGCCGACACCGCCATGTACCAGGCGAAGGACGCCGGGCGCGACGCCGTCGCGGTCTTCGACGAGTCGATGCGGGCCAAGGTGTCGGAGCGGGTCGAGCTCGAACACGACCTGCGCCACGCCGTGGCCATGCACCAGCTCCACCTGGTCTACCAACCGATCCTGCGGATCCCCCACGGGCCCATCGAGGGGGTGGAGGCCCTCGTGCGCTGGGCACATCCGACCCTCGGCGTCATCGCGCCGGTCAAGTTCATCCCGTTGGCCGAGGAGAACGGGCTGATCATCGACATCGGGAACTGGGTGCTCGAGGAGGCCCTGCACCAGCTGGCCACGTGGCGCAGCCAGGCGCCGGGGATGGAGGAGCTCTACGTCTCGGTCAACCTGTCCGCCGCCCAGCTCCACGACGCCGACCTGGTGGCGCGGGTGGGCCGGGCGCTCGAGCACCACGGCCTCGAGGGCTCGGCACTGTGCCTCGAGCTGACGGAGTCGGTGGTCATGGACGACCCTCCGGCGGCGGTCGCCGTGCTCACCGAGCTGCGGCGCCTCGACGTCAGGCTGGCCATCGACGACTTCGGGACCGAGTACTCCTCCTTGTCGTACCTGAAGCGCTTCCCGGTGACGACGCTCAAGATCGACCGCTCCTTCGTCGACAGCCTCCTCGACGAGGACAGCTCCGACGCCACGCTGATCGCTGCGGTGGTGGCCATGGCCCGAGCACTCGGCATCACGACGATCGCCGAGGGGGTGGAGACCCTCACCCAGGCCGACCGGCTGGCCGAGCTCAGCTGCGACTCGGTGCAGGGGTACCTGTACTCCCGGCCCGTACGCGCCGATCGGCTCCCCTACGTGGTGAACGCGCTGTGGCGCCAAGGAGACGCCTTGCAGGGCACCTCGCTCTGACACCGCCGACGCCCCGCCGACGGCCGCACCGAGCGGGCCTGTCGGGTCAGTGCACGACCCAGAGGGAGCGGGCGAGGTCGAGGGGGCGCAGGGCGGGCTCGATCCCCACACCCTCGAAGAGCAGGCTGCGCAGTTCGGGATCGGTCTCCGCCAGGCGACGCTCGCCGGCGTCCACGTTGCACCACACCGGCAGGCTGGCGGGCGAGCCCAGGTACGGGAGGGGATGCACGCCCGTGAACCCCGCGAACGTCATGCGCAGCTTCCAGCGGATCATCCGGAACACGGGGACGTCGAGGATGGCCACCAGCCAGTCGACCTCCGAGCGCCACGCCAGCATGGTGAGCGCCTGGTACAGGCCCAAGGTGACCAGGCCGGTGGCCGCCTTCCCCCGGTAGGCATCGGCCACCGCCAGGGTGGCCACGTCCCAGGTCCGGTCGCGGTCGAGTGCGAGGCCCGTCCGGCTCCCCACGTCCTCGACGTCCTGGTGCCACACGGACTCCAGGTCGTGGAACGTCTTGCAGCCGGCGGGGGAGGGGAGCACGATCCGCATGGCCCCGGCCGGCACCCGCCGCAGGTGGTCCATGACGCACACGAACACGCTGCTGGCCTCGTACGGGCCGTACTCCTCGGCCAGGAGCTCGGGGGTGTTGCCGAACGCCTCGAGGAACACCACGCGCTCGAGGTGCCGTGCCAGCTCGGCCTCAGGCTCCTCGGAGCGGAACAGGTACGTTCCCATGGGCTCGGTGCACGACGCGGGGATGACCGCACCCGCCAGACGCAGCACCTCGGACTGCCCGAGCTCGGCGAAGACGGTCATGGTCAGAAGGCCTTGGCGGCGATCTCCTCGGCGTCGAAGAACTCGTGGGTGAAGGCGACGGCGCCAGGGGCGTCGAACGCCTTGCACGTGTACACGTCGACGCTGAAGAACCGCTTGGGCGACTCCCACGCGTAGAGGTGCGCCCCCGAGGCCTCCCAGTGGATCCAGCCCGCCCACCCGTAGCGGTCGGAGCGATGGGTCACCGGCTCCATCAGCGCGCGCATGCCGCACACGCCCGACAGGGCCACGAGGTACCGTCGCACCGAGCCGTCGTCGATGGCGAGCCGGTTGGTCCCTTCGATGACCAGGCGCTGCCGGTAGATCATCGGCGCCAGATCGGGCATGGCGTCCGTGGCGGTCAACGCCGTCGCCAACTGCACGACGCAATCGTACGGAGCCGCCGAGACCACTGACAAGTGGCGGTCGTACACTCACGGAGAGTGTGTCGACGGCGTCGGTGGGTGTTGCGGAAGGGACTGCTGTTCCAGCCGTTCCGAAGGTGGCGGGAGATGGACGAATCGGCGGAAGTACCGAATTTGTCGATTGACGCCGGAGAGGGCGCGGCGGGACCATCATGGTGGATGGTGTCCGCAGGCCGTCGAGCGTCTACCGGCGCGGGTGGCGGGTGCAGGCGGCACCCTGTTGGCAGCGACGTGCGCGCTCCACGGTCAGGATGGACGAAGCTGGTGTCGGGCCCGGGGCGATTGCGGTGTTCGGGCTGTGACCCCAAGGAGGCGGAGCACATGCATGTCGTGCGTACGACGCGAAGGGCCGGGGCGGCGCCCATCCTGGTCAGCGCGCTCATCGGGCTCGGAACCCTGGCGCTGGTGGCCCCGGCGGCGGCCGCCGTCACTCGGGGATCACCCGCCAGCCGGGCCGAGGTGCAGCGGACCCACAAGGGTGTGCTGGCGGACCAGACCGAGACGGGCGCCGCCCGGATGCCCGATTTCGGCCACCGGCCGCCGCCGATGTTCACCCAGTGCCCGCCCATCGGTGAGGACACCGGCTGCCAGGAGCTGCTCACCGTCAACGCCGACGGCACCGTGAGCGCGCAGACCGACCCGAACCAGCCTCACTACGATGGCACTGACGACGCCTTGCTCGGCGTGGTCAACGACAGTCCCCAGGTGGTCTCGAGCATCCCCCTCACGGGCACCGACGCATTCGGCTTCGACGGCGACGGGCTGTGCACCGCCCGCGGTGCTCCTGCCGGCTGCCCCTTCGGCCCCACGGGCTACGAGGGCCCCGGGACCTCGTTCACCGTTACCGACGCGAACGACGGGTCCGTGTCGTTCACCGGTGGCCTGGCAGCAGGGGCCAGTGCGTACTTCTCGCTCGAGGCCGTGGCGTCACCGCTCACGACATCGGTGGAGTGCCAACCGAACGTCGAGTGTTCCGATACCGAGTCCCTGCCGGGCACGCAGGACACGCACGTGCGCACCGTGTCGTCGACGGCGGGGTCGATCACGCTGTCGGTGGACCAATCGGCCCTGGACTGCGGGGACACCTACCTGCACGCCCCCCTCGTCACCACGCTCACGACGACGACCCTGACGCCCACCAATGACAAGGTCGTGACGCTCACCATCGTCCGCAGCCAAGCCATCGGCACCCCGGGCCGCGGGTTCAAGGTCTGCTACTCGTCGTCCACTCCCTTCGTCGACCTGTACGGGCATCTGGTGACCACCGGCCTCCTGCCCCTCTGCCCGAGGGTGGGGAACACGCCGCCGTGCGTCATCTCCTCCACCCACACGGGCGGAATCTTCACCGAGAAGTTCGTCGTGCCGGCGAGCGACCCCAGGTTCCACTAGGACCTGCGCACGCGCACGGGCCCCGATCCGGGCGGACGGACACGGCCCGGTTGACGGGCGGGCGGACGAACACGGCCCGGTCGACGGGCGGTTGTGCCCGGCCCTCCGAGTGCGAGCCCATCCGTTCATACAGCCTTTACATGCCCGACCCGGCGCGTTCATGCGCCTTCTGTATGGTGATCGACGAGGCCGGTGCCGACGGCGAAGCAGAGGGGCGACAACGTGAGCCGCAAGATCCCCCGATCGTCCATGCCGAGGAGTTCCGACCTCATCGACGCCCTAGTCCGGAGGGCGACGAGTCATGGCCGCCGGTCGCTCCGCACCCCCTTGGTGTGGCCGGAGGGTCTACGACGAGAGGCCGGCGGCGCGTGGTCCTCCTGGGCGCCGCCGGCTTCTTGTCGTGTTCGATGACCGGTCCGCACGACGTCGTGCCACGGAGGAGGCGAGGAACATGACTCGGGACTTCGCTGAG
>Ga0209415_10001489_pt1 | contig 44967 bp, 38 predicted proteins | sample PeaSoiSIISIP2007_FD_187696 | JGI IMG/M metagenome (GOLD analysis project Ga0209415, IMG submission 187696) | Peat soil microbial communities from Weissenstadt, Germany - SII-SIP-2007 (SPAdes) (version 2) | ecosystem: Environmental > Terrestrial > Soil > Wetlands > Peat | place: Germany... | reverse complement strand
CTCCACGTCGATGTCGTCAGCACGGCGGTCGATTCGGCAACCCAAGGCGACCTTCCCGCGGAGAACGGCCAGGTAGCAGTCATCGCCCAGCGCTTCCAAGCCGCCGGGGTGAACGAGGTGGTCGCCGTCGGCTACGGGTCGTCGATCTGGCCCGAGGCCCTGACCTCGATCCAAAGCAGCTTCAACCCGCCGTACATCGCGACCAATTCCGGTGATCTCACCGGGGCCATCCAAGGAAACCACCAACCGAAATACCTCAACAACGTGCTCACGTCGACTCCGGCGACGGCTGCCGCCTCGGTCTGGAAGAACGCCGCGATCCAGCGTTGCCTCCATATCGTCAAGAAGGCGTATCCGTCGGATCAGATCCATCCGTATGCCCCGGGACTTCCAGGATCTGAAACCACCTACGTCGGGGTCGAACAGGCTTGCACCGATCTTTCGCTCTTTACCGCGATCGCGAAGGCAGCTGGAAGGCACCTGACGGTCTCAACCTTCGTGCACGCCGGATTCGGGCTACGCAACGTCGTCATCGCTGGGTCGAACACTCCGATCTCGTTCGCACCAGGGAGGCCATACGCGCTGGGACCCGTCAACGTCCTGCGCTACGACGCGGCGAACAACACCATGGTGGTGGTGTCGACGAAGTCCGCGACCTAAAGAGCACTCCCCGTTTCTGAGCTGCTCCAAGGGCCCCGGTCCTCCTTGCGCGAAACGACTGCGGTCCGACACCAGGAACTACCGTGCCTCCGAGCAGAGGGAGTGACATGGAGGAGATTTCCAAGCGAGCGCGACTGTTGGCCGCCGCTCTCGAGCCTGTCGCCGGTCAGGTCTACTTTTCACCCGAGGCCCACGGCCGATATCAGCAGCTCGGTTTCGAACCCAGCTCGGGTGAGTTCGCCGGGGTGGCGGCACCAGACATGGCGGCCTACTTCACCTCTCGAGGGTCGGTGATGGGGCAAGTGCCTGGCGAGGTCGTGGCCGCCGCGTTCGGGGTGTTCAACCCCGAGGTCGTCGTGCCGGCGGTCGATCACGGATGGACACTCACGAACGCCGAAACGATCTGCGCCGCCCGAGACGAGGGGGCCCTCGGGCAGTTGATTCGCATCCTCGGCGACCATCCCGAAGGGATCGACCGGGCAAACGAGTTGTTGGCCCTGGCCGTCGAGGAGCTACGCCCAGAGGGGCGCCCCCTCTATGCCGGCTTGGCGTCGCTCGATCTGCCGGACCACCCGGTCGCCGCCGTGTGGCGGCATGCCGACATGTTGCGGGAGTACCGAGGCGATTCCCATATCAACGCATGGACCGCAGCTGGCATCGGCGCGTGCGAAATGTGTCTTCTCACCGAGCCGTACTGGGGGCTGGCGATCCGCACCTACAGCCGAACCCGGGCCTGGAGTGACGCCGAGTTCGATTCAGCCACCGAGAGCCTGGGGCATCGCGGGTGGTTGCTCGACGGCTCTCTGACAGAAGACGGCTGGGCCGAGCGCGAGCGAATCGAGGTCGCCACGGACGCGCAATGCGAACCACTTGTCGACGCCCTCGGTGACGACCTCGAGGAGCTCGTCTCGATTCTTTCGCGCTGGGGAGCCCGGATACGCGAGGCGAAGGGGTATCCGGCATCGGGCCCGCAGGAGCTCGCCGACCTTGCGATGCGACGCCGTTAGGTCCTACCAGAGCCCAACGGAGAGTTGGGCCCCGACCGGTGGGAGCGGAGGCAGGCCGTGGGCGAGGCGCGGTGCCCCAACCCGCATCTACCATCAACGACAGCAACCATTCGTGAGCGCTGGTCTCTCGACCGCGATCCGCCAAAGTGAGGCTCGATGACGCGGGTGCTGGATCCAATCCCGATCTGGGCCGGGGCACCGCCCGGACCAGTCGGTGGCGACCGTGAGGAACAGGAGTGGAAGATCCCCGGTCCCGTCCCCACCACGATGGTTCGCAATGTTGTGCACCCGACGCTTACTCCGGTGCTGCCAGACCCTGATCGCGCTGTCGGAGCAGGCATCGTGGTCTGCCCAGGCGGCGGCTACTTCATGTTGGCCGTCGACCATGAAGGGCTCGACGTCGCCAATTGGCTTGCCGACAAGGGAGTTGCCGCCTTCATCTTGAAGTACCGCGTGATGGAGACGCCACGAAGCGACGAAGAGATGATGGCCTACCTAGCCCCGAGCGCTCCCGCACCGGGTGAAGAGGGCGGATCGTCGAGTAGCGGTCAGGCTCCGGGAATGCTCAGCGAGATCCTTCGACGGATGAACGAGTTCGCTCCCATCCCCCTTGCGGACGGCGGGGAAGCTATGCGCCTTGTTCAGAACCGCGCCGAGGATTGGGGCCTCGAGACGGACCGAATTGGGGCAGTCGGCTTCTCGGCCGGTGGACGGCTCGTCCTTGATCTTGCGATGAGCGAAGACCCGGCGGTACGGCCCGCCTTCGTCGGCGCCATCTACCCCGCGTACCCGGGGCATGCGGTGCCCGCAGATGCGCCTCCGCTGTTTCTGGCTGTCGCGGTCGACGACCCTCTCCTGCCCGGATCGATCCAAGCGATGGAGGCGTGGCAAGAGGCCGGTCGGCCCGTCGAGGCTCATTTCTACGGAAGAGGGGGGCACGGGTTCGGCCTTCACGAGCAGGGTGTCCCGGCGGACGGCTGGATCGGTCAGTTCCACCAGTGGATCGGCTCCGAGGGTTTTCTCGGGTAGTCAATCGCGAGACGCCCCGCGAGATCACGCGGCGCCTCACGGAACGGTTCGACGACGATTGACTTCGTCGGCAGACGTGCTTGGATTGCACTGTGACCGAGACCCCCGCCGTTCCGATCTTCGACGGAGACAACCATCTCTACGAGGACCGCGAAGCCTTCACCAAGTTCCTTCCTGACCGTTACAAGAGCGTCATCCGATACATCGAGATCGATGGTCGGAACCTCACCCGCGTGATGCACCTGACGCGGGCCGCCTGAGCCACTTGGTCCGCCGCGGGCCCTCCGAGGCGACCGCAGCTGAGGAGCTGAGATGCCGGGTCCGCTGACCGGATACAGGGTCATCGAACTCGCCGGGATCGGGCCCGGGCCGTTCGCCGCGATGATGTTGTCCGACATGGGTGCCGAGGTGCTCCGTGTCGACCGGCCTGACTCGGTCAACGACGCCGAAACCGAGTCGCGGTGGGACGTGAATGCCAGAGGTCGGCGTTCCGTCGGCGTCGACCTGAAGCACTCCGACGGTCCCGGTGTCGTGCTGGGTCTGGCCGAACGTGCGAACGCGCTGATCGAAGGCTTTCGGCCCGGTGTGACCGAGCGACTGGGAATCGGTCCGGTCGAGTGCCTGGCCCGTCAGCCCAAGCTGATCTATGGGCGAATGACGGGCTGGGGTCAGTCCGGGCCGTACGCGGCCGCTGCCGGAAGAGACATCAACTACGTCGCGCTTTCGGGCACGCTTTCCATGATCGGCAGGGTCGGTGAGCCGCCGGTCCCGCCCCTCAACCTCGTCGGTGACTTCGGCGGCGGTGGTCTCATGCTCGCGTTCGGCATCGTGTGCGGGATCCTCGAGGCGGAGAGATCGGGAGTTGGACAGGTGATCGACGCCGCGATGGTCGACGGTGCCGCGTTGTTGGCCGGGATGATCCACGGGCTCCGGTCGGTCGGCGATTGGGGCCCGCGCGGCACCAACCTCCTCGACACCGGTGCCTGGTTCTACGAGGTCTACGAGACCGCCGACGGCGGCTATATCTCGCTGGGCCCGATCGACGAACGCTCGTGCCAGGAGCTTCTGCGTCTCACCGGGCTGTCGGAGAACGTCGACGGCGGCGGGCCCGTACCAGACCAGTCGGACAGGGACTCGTGGGCGTCGATGAAACACCGCATGTCGGCACTCGTACGGACGAAGACCAGGGCGGAGTGGTGCGCCCTCTTGGAGGGCACCGACGCCTGCTTCGCACCCGTCCTCAGCCCCGAGGAAGCCCGTGAGCACCCGCACATCGCCGGCCGGCAGACCTTCGTCGAGATCGACGGGGTGGCCCAACCCGCCCCGGCGCCGCGGTTCAGCCGGACGGTTCCAGAGGTGGCCGGGCCACCCGCCCGGCCGGGACAGCACACGGACGAGGCGCTGGCCGACTGGGGGTTCGCCGCTTCGGAGATCGCGCGTCTCCGGGAGGCCGGAGCGATCCGGTAAGTCGCCGAAGGAGCCGAAACGGACCTAGTCACGGGGCATTTCTTTGCCGTCGACGGCCTCACATGATAGTAAGCGCTCATGCACATAGGCCTCGGGATCACACTGCAGAACCTGGACGGCGGGGACACCGACGCTGAGGTCTACCGCCAGGAGCTGGGCCTGGCCGTGCGAGCCGAAGGGCTGGGCTTCGATTCGATTTGGATGTCCGAGCATCACTTCGCCGACTACCAGATGACCCCCCAGACCCCGATGGTCCTGGCCTGGTTGGCCGGCCAGACGACCCGGGTCAAGTTCGGGACCATGGTCACGGTTCTGCCGTGGCACGACCCCGTGCGGGTCGCCGAGAGCTTCTCGGTGCTCGACCACCTGTCGGGAGGACGGGCCATCCTCGGGATCGGCCGGGGCCTCGGGCGGGTCGAGTTCGAGCGGTTGCGCGTGGAGATGGGCGAGTCGCGGACCCGGTTCGCCGAGTACACCGAGGCGATCCTGACCGCCTTCGAGACCGGGTACATCGAGTACGACGGAGAGCTCTACAAGCAGCCCCGCGCCGCGATCCGACCTCGTCCACTCGCCAGCTTCCGCGGGCGGACCTTCGCATCGGCGGTCTCCCCCCAGTCGATGGAGCTGATGGCCCGGCTCGGGGTCGGCCTCATGGTGATCGCGCAAAAGCCATGGGAAACGGCCGAGGCCGAGCTGGCCGCGTACCGGAAGCGCTACCTCGAGTTCAACGGGACCGAGGCGCCGAAGCCGATCCTCGTCGTCGTTTGCGGCGTGAGTCGGGACCCGAAGCAGATCGACCGGATGCGAGACGTCTACCTGCAGCGCTGGGCCCGCTCGACGGTCGACCACTACGAGTTCGACAACGTGGGTTTCGCCGATATCGAAGGCTACGAGTACTACGCCGCGCTCGCGGACAACATCGCCAAGCATGGCCTGGACCGTTTCAACGGGTTCCTCGCCGACCTCCAGGTGTGGGGCACCCCCGAGCAGGTGACCGAGAAGCTGATCGATTACGCCCGCCGGTGCGACGCAGGGGCCCTCGTGATCCCGATGACCTTCGGAGGAATGCCCCACCACGAAGCGCGGGCCAGCTATGAGCTCTTCGCCGCCGAAGTGCTGCCCGAGCTCCAGCGTCACGACGTCGGCGGGGACATCGGTGTGACCTACGGCGCCGCCCTCGAGGGGGCTTCGGCCGCCGGGTAGTCGGCCGGCTCCCTGGGACCTCGCAGCTGCCATGATCGGTGCTCAGCGACAACATCGCCCGCATCCACGAGCACCACGAGGGGCACCTCGGGATCGAAGCGTCTGATGCCCGACAGAGACGGATCGTCAACGACCGCCGCCGGCGGACCACTCGCCGGCCTCCGGGTCGTCGAGCTCCAGGGGCGGGGCCCGGGCCCGTTCGGGGCCATGCTGCTCGCCGACCTCGGTGCCGATGTCCTTCGAGTGACGCGAAAGGACGACGCGTCCACAGACGACGACGCTTCTGACACCGAGCGGATGTTGCACGGCCACCGACGGATCGACCTGCTCGCACGGGGTCGTTCCACGGTGGGGATCGACCTCAAGCACCCGGACGGCACCGACGCGCTGCTCGGTCTCGTCGATCGGGCCGACGTCCTGATCGACCCTTTCCGGCCCGGCGTCGCCGAACGGCTCGGCATCGGTCCGGACGTCTGTCTCCGCCGCAACCCCCGGCTCATCTTCGCCCGCATCACCGGATGGGGTCAGAGCGGGCCGTACGCGGCGACGCCCGGCCACGACCTCAACTACGTGGCGCTCGCCGGCGCCCTCGATCCGCTCCGACGCGGACCCGGGGAGCCCCCTGCTCCCCCGCTCAACCTGGTCGGTGACTTCGGCGGTGGCGGCATGCTGCTGGCGGTAGGCGTCCTCGGGGCGCTGTTCGAGCGGGCGTCCTCGGGGCAGGGCCAGGTGATCGACGTCGCAATGGTGGACGGTGTCGCACTGCTCACCACCCTGTTCCACGGGATGCGGGCCGAAGGCTTGTGGTCGGATGTCCCGGGCACGAACGTCCTCGACCTCGGCGCGCCGTTCTACAACGTCTATGAGACTTCCGATGAGCGCTACGTGACGATTGCTTGTGGCGAGCCCCAGTTCTACGCGCGCTTGCTCGACATCCTGGGTCTCGGACGCGAGCTGCTCGCCCAACAGGCCGATCCGACGACCTGGGCGGCCGGCAAGGAGAAGCTGGCCGCGGTCTTCAAGACCAGAACGCTCGAAGAGTGGTGCGAGCTGCTCGAGGGCGCCGACACCTGCTTCGCCCCGGTCCTCGGGCTGGCCGAGGCCCCTCGGCACGCGCACAACCTCGACCGCGGCACCTTCGTGGAGGTCGACGGCGTCGTCCAGCCCGGGCCCGCCCCCCGGTTCAGCCGGACGCCGGCCCATCTCGGCGATCGGACCCCGCCGGTGGTATCGGCGGCCGAGGTCCTCGCGAGCTGGGGTTTTTCGGAAGACGAGCTCGCCTCGCTCCGCGAATCGGGGGTCGTGGTCCGCTCCGGTCCTTCCGAGCACGGGGCCAAGTCGGCGGCGAACACCGCGTGAGAACGCGAGCCGCCCTGCTGATGGAGCAGCCAGGGAAGTGGGAGGTCGTCGAGGTCGAGCTCGACGACCCAAAGCCCCATGAGGTGCTCGTTCGGATGGTGGCGTCCGGGCTCTGCCACTCCGACGACCACGTGGCGAAGGCGGACGGAAAGGTCGGGCACTTCCCCTACTGCGGCGGGCACGAAGGGGCCGGGGTCGTCGAACAGGTCGGCTCGGGGGTCCACGATCTCCGACCCGGCGACCACATCGTGACCTCCTTCATCCCGGCCTGCGGCCGGTGTCGTTGGTGCGCAAGCGGGCGTCAGAACCTCTGCACAAGCGGCGCGCTGCTCTCGGGCGGAGCGGGTCCCGACGGTTTCCGAATGCACCTCGACGGACAGGGGGTCGCCCGTTCCTCCCTCATCGGCGCGTTCAGCGAGTGGAGCGTGATGTCGGAGTGGTCGTGCGTGAAGATCCCCGATCACATCCCGCTGAGCGTGGCGTCGCTGCTGGGATGCGGGGTCCCGACGGGTTGGGGATCGGCGGTGAACGCGGCGGAGACCAAGCCGGGCGATGTCGTCATCGTGATGGGGGTGGGCGGCGTCGGGATCAACGCGGTGCAGGGCGCTGCGCACGCCGGAGCGGCCTATGTCATCGCGGCCGATCCGGTCCAGCTGAAGCGGGACGCCGCCCTTCGCCTGGGCGCCACCCACTCGGTGCCCTCGATCGAAGAGGCCGCCGACTTCGCACGGTCGGTGACCGACGGGCAGGGGGCCGACGCGACGATTGTCACCGTGGGTGTCCTCACCGGGGAGCACATCGCGCAGGCGTTCGCCTCGGTGCGCAAGGCCGGGACGGTCGTCGTCACAGCGGTCGCCCCGATGGCCACGGTCGGGATCCCGATCAGCCCGTTCATGCTGGCGATGTTCCAGAAGCGGCTGCAGGGGTGCCTCTACGGGATGATGGCGCCGTCTGCCGACGTCCCGCGCCTGCTCACGCTGTACGAGCGCGGTCAGCTGAAGCTGGACGAGCTGGTCTCGCGCACGTATACGTTGGATGAGATCAACGTCGGATACGAGGACATGCATGCGGGCAGGAACCTCCGCGGGATCCTCGAGTTCCCGTGACTGAGCTGGACCTTCGCTCTCGGCGCGCACTTGACAGCCCGCCCGCCCTGATGAACAGTAGTAACTGGGTACTTACTTTCTTCGAGGAGGGACTCCCCCGCGTGAGGCAGCCACCGTGTCCGGGTCGGCCGCGGACACCCGCTGCGCCGAGGGCGCTCCTCATCCCCTCCGGAGAGACTGCCGAACGGGCCGGCCGCCGCGCGGCAGCGCCGACCTGAGGCCAGGAGGTCACATGCCACTCAATTGGTTCATCTCGGTCGATGACCACCTCATCGAGCCGGCCCGGCTCTGGAACGAACGCCTGCCCGAACGGTGGAGGGAGACGGCGCCGCACATTGTCCGAGACGGTGACGCCGAGTTCTGGGTCTACGAGGACCGTCAGATCGTCACCACCGGGCTCAACGCGGTCGCGGGCAAGCGGCGCGAGGAGTTCTCGCCCGAACCGATCACCTACGAGGACATGCGACCCGGGTGCTACGAGCCGGCCGCCCGGGTTGCGGACATGAACCAGGGCTCCGTGCTCTCCTCGCTCCTCTTCCCGTCGTTCCCCCGGTACTGCGGGCAGGTCTTCCACGAGGCCAAGGACAAGGAGCTGGCCCTCCTGTGCGTCCAGGCGTGGAACGACTTCATCCTGGAGGAGCTGTCGGACGCCTTCCCCGGCCGTTTCATCCCGATGATGATCATCCCGCTGTGGGACCCGCGGGCGGCCGCCATCGAGATCGAGCGGACCGCCGGCCGCGGCGCCAAGTCGATCGCGTTCTCGGAGAACCCGACGAAGCTGGGGCTCCCCTCGATCCACACCGACTACTGGGACCCGGTCTTGCGGGCCGCCGACGAGGCGAAGCTCGTCCTGTCGATGCACGTCGGCTCCTCGTCGAACCTGATCAGGACCTCCGACGACATGCCGACGCTCGCGTTCATGGCCTACTCGGCCGCCGCCAACCAGGCCGGCACTTTGCTCGACTGGCTCTTCAGCCCCAACTTCGAGAAGTTCCCCGGGCTCAAGATCGCCCTGTCCGAGGGCTCCATCGGCTGGATCCCCTACTTCCTCGAGCGCGCCGAGCAGGTCGTCGACAAGCAACGCTTCTGGGCCTCCCGCTTCGACATCAACATGAACGCGGCCCACGACCGCGGCGAGGCGAAGGGGGCGGCCAGCTTCTCGCTCGAGACCGACGTCCGGCAGCGCTTCCGCGACCACGTGTTCGGGACGTTCATCGAGGACCAGGCGGGGATCCGGCTCCTCGACATCATCGGGGAGGACAACGTCATGCTCGAGTGCGATTACCCGCACTCGGACTCGACCTGGCCCGACTCGATCAACTTGGCGCGCAAGTGGCTCTCCCATCTCTCCGACGAGGTTCAGCACAAGATCGCCGTGGGCAACGCGTCGCGCGTCTACAACTTCACGCCGGCGGACCCGTCGGTCCTCGACGGGAGCGATCTCCATGACTGAAGTGGCCGAAATGGCTCTTTGCGAGCGGTACGCCGTCGCCGACGTCGACTCGCACATCATCGAGCCGCCCGACCTGTGGACCTCCCGGGTGGCCTCCAAGTGGGGCGACGTCGTCCCCCACGTGAAGTTCGACGAGCGCTCGGGCGAGGACCGCTGGTACGTGGGCTCGAAGCGGTTGTTCGGGGTGGGAGCCTTCGCTCAGGCGGGGTGGAAGGAGTTCCCGCCGTCGCATCCCCGGCACCTGGACGAGGCCATCCCCGCCGCGATCGACGCCAAGGAGCGGCTGGCCTACATGGACAAGGTGGGCGTCTACTACCAGCTGCTCTATCCCAACATCTTGGGGTTCCACAGCCACGTGTTCCTGAACCAGATGGACCACGCGCTCGCCGCAGAGTGCGTGCGGGCCTACAACGACTGGCTGATCGAGTTCTGCTCGGCCGATCCCCGCCGCCTGATCCCGATGATGATGCTCCCGTTCTGGGACGTCGAGGCCTCGGTGGTCGAGATGCGGAGGGCGTACGAGATGGGCCACAAGGGGGTGCTCTTCGCCGCCCGCTACGAAAAGGTCAACCTGCCGCGGCTCGTCGACGATCACTGGGAGCCGCTGCTCTCCCAGGCGGAGGAGATGGGCCTCAGCATGAACTTCCACGTCGGGTTCCTGGCCGCCGAGGAGGACCTGAAGGGCGCGGTGGACCAGTCGAAGAAGATGGACTTCACCCGGGAGAGCTCGCTCGTGCTGCTGGGCAATGCCGCCGGGATCGCCGAGGTGATCCTGAGCGGGGTCTGCCACCGCTACCCCGACCTCAACTTCGTCTCGGTCGAGAACGGTGCCGGCTGGCTGCCGTTCCTCGGCGAGAGCATGGACTGGCAGTGGCTGAACGTCGGCGCGCACAAGGACTACCCGGAACGGCTGCTCCCGAGCGAGTACCTCCGCCGCCAGATCTACGGCATGTACTGGTTCGAGCGCGCCGCGATGCGCGCCGTGATCGACCTGCTCGCCGACAACCTGATGTTCGAGACCGACTTCCCGCACGCCACGAGCCTCTCCCCCGGCCCGGCGTCGGAGTCCCCGAGCCCGAGGGACGTGATGGAGGTCTCGCTCGCGGGGATCTCCGACGAGATCGTCGGAAAGGTCCTCCAGCACACGGCGACCCGGCTGTACCACCTCGATCCGCCGGTGCGGAGCTGAGCACCCCGCCCGCCGGGATCACTCCGAGCTCACGAGGGGCGCACCGGGGTTGAGCGACGACCTCATGCGGCGGCGCCGCTTCTTCATCGGCGGCGACTGGGTGCCCGCCGCCAAGGATGAAACCGTCGCGGTGATCTCACCGTCGACCGAGGAGGTCGTGGGCGAGGTCCCGCTCGCGAGCCCCGAGGACATCGACCGGGCGGTCGACGCGGCGCGGGCGGCGTTCGAGGCCGGGGAGTGGCCACGGATGGATCCGCACGATCGCGCCCGGGTGCTCGCGCGGGCGGCCGAGCGCCTCCGCGACCGGACCCACGACATCGTCGAGGTCACGACCGACGAGATGGGCTGCGCGATCAGCCAGGCGCCGGCCGCCCAGACCGGGTTGGTCGGGCCGGTCTTCGACTACTACGCCCAGCTGCTCGAGACCTTCGAGTTCGAGCGGACGGTCACCACCGCCGACCGGGCGAGTGTGGTCACCTCGCTGCCGGTGGGGGTCGTGGCGGCGATCATCCCCTGGAATGCCCCGGTCACCCTCGCCTCCTGGAAGGCCGCCCCCGCGCTGGCCGCCGGGTGCACGGTGGTCCTGAAGCCGGCCCCCGAGGCCCCGCTCAGCAACTTCATCCTGGCCGAGGCGCTCGCCGACGCGGGCGTCCCGCCCGGGGTGGTGAACGTCGTGCCCGCCGGCCGGGAGGTGGGAGAGCACCTGGTGACCCACCCGGGCACCGACAAGGTCGCCTTCACCGGCTCGACCGCCGCCGGGAAGCGCATCATGAGCCTCTGCGGGGACCAGATGAAGCGCGTCTCGCTCGAGCTCGGCGGGAAGTCGGCGGCCGTCGTGCTGGACGACGCCGACCTCTCCTCGGTCATCCCGAGGGTCGTCGGGGGCGGCATGCACCTCTCCGGACAAGTGTGCGGCGCCCACACCCGGGTGCTGGTCCCCCGGTCTCGCTACGACGAGGCGGTCGAGATCGCCGTGGTCGCGGCCGGTGCGATCGCGGTCGGCGATCCCCACGATCCGGCGACCGTGGTGGGGCCACTGGTGGCCGAGCGCCAGCGCGCCCGGGTGGAGGGCTACATCGCACTGGCCGTCGAGGAGGGCGCGCGGGTCGCCGGCGGCGGCACTCGCCCGGCCCATCTCCCGAAGGGCTGGTACGTGTCCCCGACCATCCTCGCCGACGTCTCGAACCACATGCGCGTCGCCCGGGAGGAGATCTTCGGCCCGGTGCTGTGCTTCATCCCCCACGACGGTGACGACGACGCGCTGCGACTCGCCAACGACTCGAGCTACGGACTCGCCGGGGGTGTGTGGTCGGCGGACCCCGGCCGCGCGCTCGGGGTGGCCCGGCGGCTCCGCACCGGCAGCGCCGCGGTCAACGGGCACTACCCGCCCTTCCCGATCGTCCCCTTCGGCGGCTTCAAGGAGTCGGGCATGGGCAGGGAGCTCGGTCCCGAGGGCCTGTCGAACTTCCTCGAGCCGCGCAGTATCGGCCTCCCCCCGTCGTTCGTCGCATCCTGAGGATCCGAGTGGAGGGGCCGCTCGCCGACGTCCGCGCCGTGGAGGTCGCGTCGCACGTGTTCGTGCCGATGGCCGGCTCGGTCCTGACCGAGTGGGGGGCCGAGGTCATCAAGATCGAGCACCCCGTGGAGGGCGACCCCTACCGGGGCCTGGTCACGGTCGGGCTCCACAACGTCTACCGGGGTGTCGACGTCTTCTTCCAGTCGGCCAACCGCGGCAAGCGTTCGGTTGGGATCGATCTCACCCGGGCCGACGGGCGGGACCTGCTCGCCCGCATCGTCGCCACCGCCGACGTCTTTCTCACCAACCTCCGCCCCTCCGCCCGCCGGCACCTCCGGATCGAGGTCGAAGACGTCAGGGCGGACAACCCCGACGTCGTCTACGTCCTCGGGACCGCCGTCGGGGCCAAGGGCCCCGACGGTGGGAGCGGCGCCTATGACGTGGGGGCCTACTGGGCCCGCAGCGGCATGCAGCACCTGCTGACCCCACCCGGCGCCCCGTGGCCGACCGGTGCCCGGCCGGCCTTCGGCGACGTGGTCGGCGGCCTGACCATCGCCGGCGCGGTGAGCGCCGCCCTGTACCGGCGGGCGAGGACCGGCGAGCCGAGCGTCATCCACGCCTCCCTCCTCGCATCGGGGATGTGGCAGGTCCAACCCGACATCGTGAACGCCGGGCTCGACGCGGAGCCCTCGGCGACGAGCCCGCAGGACCGCTACGGCGTGTGGAACCCGCTCATGCTCCCCTACCGGACGGCCGACGACCGCTTCGTCGCGCTGTCGATGCTCACCCCGGACCGCCACTGGCCGGAACTGTGCCGGGTCCTCGGCCACGAGGAGATGGCGCACGACGAGCGCTTCGTCGACATGGGCGCCCGCCGCGCCAACGCCCGCGAGTGCGCCGAATGGCTCGAGGGTGTGTTCGCGACGCGGACGCTCGGGGAGTGGCGGGGTGTCCTCGCCGGGCTGGCCGGCGAGTGGGCGCCCGTCCAGACGCCGAGGGAGCTCCACGACGACCCCCAGGTGCTCGCCAACGGGTACATCGCCCCGGTGGACATCGGCGGCGGGTCGACGCTCCCCCTCGTCACCACGCCGGTGCAGTTCGATGGCCGGCCCGGGCGGCCGGTCCGGGCGCCCGAGCACGGCGAGCACACCGAGGCCGTGCTGCTCGAGCTCGGGTTGTCCTGGGACGACATCACCGCCCTCAAGACCAGCGGCGCGATCCTGTGAGGGCCGCGGGCCCGGAGTCGGGCCGGAACCGCCCCGGCGGGACGAGGAGGGGGAACGGGTGGACGGAGCGGTAGGGATCCCCCCGGCGGTGACCGAGGAGACCGAGGCCTTCTGGTCGGCGGCCGCCGAGGGCCGGCTGGTGGTCGAGGGCTGCGAGAGCTGCGGCGCCGAGTCCTTCCCCCCGCGCGGCATGTGCCGGTCCTGCCACGGCCGGGCCATGCGGCCGGTCGAGGTCACCGGCCGGGGCCGGGTCTACAGCTACACCGTCAACTACCAGCGCTGGCTGCCCGAGCTCGAGGTGCCCTACGTCATCGTGCTGGTCGAGTTCCCCGACCATCCCGGCGTGCGGGTGATGGGCCGGCTGCGGGGGGCTCCCGAGGACGTCGCCATCGACATGGAGGTCGAGATCGGGTTCGAGCCGGGGCCGGGCGGCTTCGCCATCCCGAGCTTCGTCGCGGCCGGCGAGGGGACGTGACCGCCACCGACCGCCTCGAGGATCGAGTGGTCATCTCGGGGGTCGGCCAGTCGGCGATCGGGCGCGAGGTTCCCCGCTCGGGGTTCCAGCTGACCCTCGACGCGGTCCTCGCCGCCGTGGCCGATGCGGGGCTCACCCTCGCAGACATCGACGGCCTGGCCATGTTCCCGGGGGGCGGGAAGACCAACCTGCCCGGCTACGCCAACGGGAACCTCTACGAGGTGCAGGACGCGCTCGGCGTCACGACCACCTGGCGGCAGGGGCAGGTGGAGGGGATGAGCCTCCCCTTCTACGGCCCCGCCCTGGCCGTGGCCGCCGGGCAGGCCCGCCACGCCGTGATCTGGCGCACGGTGAAGGAGGGAAGCGCGGCCCGGCGGGCCGGCGGCCGGCCCGCCTACGGCTCGGTCCACCCCGAGGCCGAGGGACCGCTCGCCTGGCTCCTCCCCATCGGCGCGCTGTCGCCGGTCTGTCAGGTCGCCCCCTACGCGACCCGCTACATGCACGAGTTCGGCGTGACCCGCGAGCAGCTGGCCTGGATCCCGGTGACCCAGCGGGCCCATGCGGCCCTCAACCCCGACGCCGTCTACCGGGACCCGCTCAGCGTCGAGGACTACCTCGCCTCGCGCATGATCTCGTCGCCGATCTGCCTTTTCGACTGCGACGTCCCGGTGGACGGTTCGACCGCCCTCGTCGTCTCGGCCGTCGAGACGGCGACCGACCTCCGGGCGCCCGTCCGGGTCGAGGCGATGGCCGGGGTCATCGACGGGCGCCCGTCGTGGGAGCAGTGGCAGGACATGGGCAAGGTCGGCCACGCGACGGCCGCCGCGATGTGGGGCCGGACCGATCTCGGCCCGCGCGACGTCGATGTGGCCCAGCTCTACGACGGCTTCACCATTGAGGCGGTGTGGTGGCTGGAGGCGATGGGCTTCTGCGGCATCGGCGAGGCCGGCGCCTTCGTGGAGGGCGGGGAACGGATCGCCCTCGGCGGCGAGCTCCCGGTCAACACCTGGGGCGGCCAACTCTCGGGCGGCCGCCTCCATGTCGGGTTCGGACACACCGCCGAGGCGGTCCGCCAGCTCCGCGGCGAGGCCGGAGCCCGTCAGGTGGCCGGGGCGGAGGTGGCCGCGGTGACCAACGTGGGCGGGATCGAGGCCGGGGCCGCGCTGCTCACACGGTGGTGATCAGCCCGCGAGCCCAATCGCGCCGAGGGCCGGGCACCGCACACGGTCTCCCGACAGAGTGAGCGACCGCTCACCCCGGTACACTGGTTCGATCGGGCGCGCTGGGCGCGCCGAGCCGGAGCGGAGGGGGCGCATGGACGTCGAGTCGCCGACTAGCGGACCCACCCCGGGCTCGTCGGTCCCGGAGCGGTTCGACCACCTCTCGCCCGAGCTGTCCGGGGTCCTCTATCCCACGCTCGCTCACATGCGGTCGACCTGCCCGGTCGCGCGAAGCGACGAGCACGGCGGGTTCTGGGTGGTCACCGACTACGAGGACGTCTTGAAGGTCGCCCAAGACTGGGACACCTTCAGCTCGGCGCACGGCCTGACCGTGCCCCCCGCTCCGATCGCCACCCGCAACATCCCGGTCGAGGTCGACCCGCCGGAGCACCGCGTGTACAAGCGGTTGATCAACCGGTACTTCACCCCGGCCGCCGTCGCGGAATGGGAGGACGGCACGCGGGCCCTCATCACCCGCCTCATTGATGACTTCATCGAGGAAGGCCACTGCGAGTTCATGGGGTCGTTCGCGCGCCCCCTGCCGGCACGGACCTTCTTCGAGTTCGCTCTCGGGGCGCCGCAGGACGACGTGGAGAAGGTCGCCTATCTGGCCTCCAAGTCCTCGACCCCGAACGACCCCGAGGCCGCGGCGTGCTGGAAGGGCCTGTCGGAGTGGATCACCGGGTTCCTGGACGGACGGCGGGCGGACGGGCGAGGCGGTGACGTCGTCGACGCGGTGCTCGACGCCCGCATCGACGGCCGCCCGATCACCCACGACGAGGCCGTCGGCATCGTCCAGCTGCTCATCCTGGGCGGCCTCGAGACGACCGCCGGCGCGCTCGGCATGATGATGGTCCGGTTGTCCACCGAGCCCTCGACGAGGGAGCAGCTCGCCGGCTCGAAGGAGGTGGCTCCAGAGGCGATCGAGGAGCTCCTCCGGCTCGACGCGCCGTTCATCGCGATCGGCCGCACGGCCACCCGCGACACCGAGCTCGGCGGTCGACGGATCGCCGGGGGCGACAAGGTCATCATCTACTGGGCGGCCGCCAACCGGGACGAGTCGGAGTTCCCGCACGCCGACACCTTCGACCCGGGTCGGGCCAGCAACCGCCACCTGAGCTTCGGCGCCGGCCCGCATCGCTGCGCCGGGTCCAACCTGGCGCGCATGAACCTCCGGGTCGCCCTCACTGAGCTGCTGCGACGGCTGCCCGACGTCGCGCTCGACGACCGCTTCCCGGTCGAGTACCACACCACCTTCACCCGGGCGCCCCGCACCGTGCCCCTCGCCTTCGCCCCCGGCCGGCGGGAGGGGCCGCCGTGAGGACGACGATCCGGGCAGGCCACGACCACCAGGTGCGCTCGGCGCGACGCCCGTCGACTGGAGGACCCAATGGCGGTTGAGCAGTCGAAGCGCTCGGGGATCCGCATCTACCGGGCCGCCGACGCCCCCGACCTCACCGAGACCGACTTCGGGGCGAGAAACGACTTCGGCGAGCACACCGAGCTCCGGGAGGTCGTGAAGACCCTCGGCGCGGCGGCCAAGACCGCCAGCCGCCTCCTCGTCCGCCAGACCCCCGAGGAGGGGGGGTTCTCCCTCGTCTACCTCTTCTTCAAGCCCAACTTCCCGCTGTTCCGGCACCGCCACGAGAGCGACTGCCTCTACGTGGTGCTGTCCGGCGAGGTGCTCATGGGGAGCCAGACGCTTCGGGCCGGCGACTCCTTCTTCGTCCCCGCCTTCGCCCCGTACTCCTACACCGCGGGGTCCGAAGGGGTCGAGGTCCTGGAGATCCGGCACAACGTCGACGGGTTCACCGTCACGTTCGCGAGCAACCCGCCCAGCCGGCTCGAGGAGGCGAAGGCCGCCATCGAGGAGAACGCCGCGGCCTGGGAGCAGATCACGGTCGGACCCTTGCTCCGAGCGAACGCGGCGGGGTCTTCAATCGGCTGAGCCGGCCCCGGGCCGTCGTCAGCCGATCTGGTACACCCGGCTCGCGTTGGTCTGCAGGACCTTGCGCATCACCGCTTCCCCCACGATCTCGGTGTCGCGCGCGATGACCTCGGCCGGGGAGGGCGAGTAGCTCGCCGGTCCGGGGTGCAGGCTCGTCGGGTGCGGGAAGTCGGTCTCGAACATCACGTTGTCCTCGTACTTGTGGAGCAGCTCCAGCGAGTCGCGCTCGAACCAGAACATCGCGTACACCTGCCGGCGGAAGTACTCGCTCGGCAGCAGCCGTTCCGGGTAGCGGTCCCGGGCGCCGGTGCCGAACCACTGCCAGTCGAGGGCATCGAGGAGGAACGGCACGTAGCCGAACCCGCTCTCGACCGACACGAAGTTGAGGCGGGGGAAGCGGTCACAGACCCCGCTCGTGAGCAGGGTCCCGAGCGTCCTCGCGTTGCCAACGAAGGACATCGAAGAGCGGGCGGTGTTGAACGCCGGGTCGTAGTCCTCCCGGTTCATCGCCTGCTCGATCTCCTCGGCGGTGTTTCCCACCCCGACGTGGAAGCTGATCGACATGCCGAGGTCCTCGGCCACCGCGTAGACCGGGTCCCAGTGCCGGTCGGGGAAGTCGGGGAGCCCGTGCTTGTCGAAGGTGGCCGCCCAGAGCACGCCGCGGTGGCCCATGGCGTGGCAACGGCGGAGCTCTGCGACCGAGGCGTCGAGATCCCAGAAGGGCATGGTCGTGAGCACGACGAATCGTTCGGGGGCGAACGAGGCGAACTCCGACACGTAGTCGTTGTAGGTGCGCACGCAGGCGAGCTTCAGCTCGCTGTCCCCCATCGCCATGAAGGCATGGCCCTCGAACGCGATGACGTTGGGGTAGAGCACCTGGGCGTAGATCCCCTGCGCATCCATGTGCGCCACCCGGGCCCGAGCGTCGTAGCAGGCCGGATCGGCGTCGGCCAGGGTCGGGGGGCACGAAGGGGGGAACTCCTTCCAGCCGGCCATGGAGTAGTTGCCGACCATGCTGCACCAGCGGTCCCCGATGACCCACCGCCACGATCCGCTGGCTTCGTCGAAGCGGACCATCGGCGCGGCGTCCCGGAACCGGGCCGGGATCCGGGCCGTCCAGAGGTCGACCGGCTCGGTGAGGTGGGTGTCGGCGTCGATCACCCGCAGCTCGGTCGTGCCGGTCATCGTCGTCCCCTTCCGCGCCGTCGCGGGCCCGATCCCATGGTAGTGAGCACCCGCTCGCTTGCGGGTGGGGAACTACCGTGGACGGGTGCCGGCCGAGCGCCTGGAACCGACGTTCGACGCCCGGGAGACCCTGCCCGGGGTGCTGCGGGCATGGGCGGAACGGGAGCCGGACCGGCCCTTCCTCCGCGAGGTCGGCGGGGGTTCCCGCACCTACGGGGAGTTCCATCAGGCGGCCCTCCGCTGGGCGGACGCGTTCCGACGGGCCGGGATTGACCCCGGCGACAACGTCCCGGCCATGGCCCGGACCTCGATCGCTGCCGAGGAGCACTGGCTCGGTCTCAGCTGGCTCCGGGCGGTCCACACCGGGGTCAACACGGACTTCCGGGGCCGGTCCCTCGCCTATGTGCTCGCCAACTGCGAGGCGAGATCGATGGTGTGCGCGCTCGAGTTCCTGGACCGGGTGGCCGAGGTGGCCGCCGAGGTGCCCCGGCTCGAGCGGGTGATCGTCCCCGACGCGACCGACTCGGAGCTCCCCGGCTCGTTCCCGCTGCCGCTCGTCACCGGGGCCGAGCTCCTCGAGGCGGCCGAGCCGGACGACGGCCTCGCCGTCCCGGAGCGTCACGAGCTGGCCTGCATCAGCTACACCTCCGGCACGACCGGGGCGTCGAAGGGGGTCCTCGTGCCCTGGGGCCGGTTCTGGCCCAACGAGACCTGGATCGACATGGGGCCCGACGACGTCCACTACTGCCCGTTCCCGGTGTTCCACATGTCGGGGCTCCTGCCGCTCGCCTGGTTCGGCTTCCCGGGCGGCCAGGTGGTGCTGCGCGACGCCTTCCGGACCCAGGACTTCTGGGACGACGTCCGCGCCTACGGCTGCACGGTCACCGCGATGATCCCCGCGATGATGAACTGGCTGCTCGACCAGCCGCCCCGTCCCGACGACCTCGACAACCCGCTCCGCTGGGTCGCCGGCGCGCCGGTGGTGCCCCGGATCGACGAGTTCAAGGCGCGTTTTGGGATCGCGATGCGCACCCAGTACGGGAACACCGAGACGGGCACGGCCCTCTACGCCGGCCCCGACGTGTCGGCCGACCCGCGCTCCAGCGCGAAGTGGGTCACCCCCGGCTACGAGGTGCGGGCGGTGGACGAGCACGACTACGAGGTGCCGGCCGGCGTGGTCGGCGAGCTCGTCGTGCGCACGACCGAGCCCTGGCGGATGATGGTCGGGTACTTCGGGATGCCCGAGCGGACCGCCGACGCGTGGCGCAACGGCTGGTTCCACACCGGCGACGGCGTGGTCCGGGACGAGCGCGGCCGGTACGAGTTCGTCGACCGGATCACCGACTCGATGCGGCGTCGCGGCGAGAACATCTCCTCTGTCGAGGTCGAGGCCTACGTCAACGAGCATCCGGCCGTCTCGGAGACCGCCGCGATCGCAGTGCCCTCCCCCGAGGGCGAGGACGAGGTGAAGGTCTGCGTGGTGCTCCTGGACGGCCACGAGCTCGCCCCGGACGACCTCCACCGGTTCCTGGTCGAGCGCATGCCCGCCTTCATGGTGCCCCGCTACATCGAGTTCGTCGCCGACCCGGAGCGCACCGAGGCGATGAAACGCATCCGGAAGCCCGCGCTCCGGGTCGACCCGCTGAACGCCCGGACCTGGGACGCCCGGTCAGGCGCCGGGGCCCGCCCCCGCTGACCCGCTACGGCCGCGCCGCGCCGACCACCCACATGGCGAAGCAGTTCGAGTAGCCGCCGGCCGCATGGCCGAGGGCGCGGCGCACCCCGTCGACCTGGTGGTCGCCGGCGTCCCCACGCACCTGCAGCGCCGCCTCGGCGAACCGGATGAGCCCGGCCGCCCCGATCGGGTTGGCGCCGAGAAGACCCCCCGACGGGTTCACCGGCAGGGCTCCGTCGATCGCCGTCGCCCCCGCCACGACGCTGCGCCACCCCCCGCCGTCCCGGTCGGCGAGTCCCACGTTCTCGAGCACCATCGGTTCGAACCAGCTGTAGGGGACGAACAGCTCGGCCACGTCGAGCTCGTGCCGCGGGTCGGTGATCCCGGCCTGGCGGTAGACGCTGGCGGCGCACTCGGCCCCCGCCCTCGGGTCCACGTTGTCGTGCTCGGCCGAGAGGTACGGCTCGGTGCGGACCGCGCTGCCCTGCACCCACACCGGCCTTGCCGATCGGGCCGCGCTCGGTTCGTCGGCGAGCACGACCGCGCACGCCCCGTCCGAGGACGGGGACGAGTGGAGCAGCCTGATCGGGTCCCACAGCGGGCGCGACGCCGCGATCTCCTCGAGTGTGATGTCCGGCCTTCTCACCTGCGCATACGGGTTCAGGAGGGCGTTTCGGCGGTCCTTCAGGGCGGCGAGATCCCCGACCTCGGGCGGCGCCCCGGACCGGTGGATGTACTCCCGGCACACCGCGCCGAACAGGCTGCCGGTGCCGCCCTGCCAGCCCGCCTCGAACGGCAGGCGCTGGAGGGTCGACCCCGGCCCGCTCGCCTCGGACTGCTTCTCGAACGCGACGACGAGCACCCGGGAGAACTGGCCGGCCGCGATCAGCGCCACCCCCGTGCTCGCCGCCACCCCGCCCGCGTTCCCGGAGGTGTAGGCGCGGAGGACCGGCTTGCCGACGGCGCCGAGCGCCTCGGCGAGGAGCAGCTCGGGCGACATCACGCCCTCCATGAAGTCGGGGCCCTTGCCGAGCACCAGCGCGTCGATCTCGTGCCACCCCAGCTCCGCGTCGAGCAGCGCCCGCTCGGCCGCCTCCCGGACCAGGCCGCCGAGCGTCACGTCGCGCCGGGCCGAGGCGTGATGGGTCTGGCCGATGCCGACGACGGCGCACCGCTCCGGCGTCACGCGCCCTCCAGGAGACACAGGAGGTTGTGCTGGAGGCAGGCACCGTTGGTCGCGTGGCCGACGGCACGGTGCGCGCCGCCACGCAGGAGCGCGTCCGCCGCCGCCCCGATGCGGACCAGCCCCGAGGCCATGAGCGGGTCGGCGGGCAGCACCCCGCCCGACGGGTTGAGCGATCCCACCCGTCCCGCACCGAGCGCGTCGATGACCAGCAGCTCCTGGTGGCTGAACGGCGCGTGGACCTCGAGCACGTCGATCGACGAGCCCGGCAGCCCGAGCCGGTCGGCGGCCAGGCGGGTCGAGGTCGAAACGGTGAGGTCACGCTGGCCGATCCGGGCGCTCTCCATCCGCTGGTCGATGCCGACGATCCAGGCCGGTCGCTCGCACGAGATGGGCACCCGATCCTCCGTGGCCAGCACCACTGCGGCCGCCCCCGCGCACACCGCAGAGCAGTCCGACTCGCGCAGCGGCGAGGCCACGTGGGGCATCGCCAACAGCGCCGCGACGTCGAGTCCTCGCCGGGCCGCGGCGATCTCCGCGAGGTCGCGCTCGGTGCACCGACCGGTGTCGATCATGGCCCGGGCCTGCAGCGCCGCGAGGTGCCGGGGGCCGGTGCCGAGCGGCCCGACCAGGTAGGGGTCCTGCTGGAGGGCGAGGACGCCGGCCGGGTCGGCCGCCGACGGCCGCCCGAAGGCACAGGCGAGCGCCACGCCGCCCTCGCCGGCCATGAGGCGGATCCAGGCCTCGTAGAGGGCGAACGCGCCGTCGGCCTCGAGGTGGGAGTGGGTCCGGGGCGGCCAACCGGGCAGCGCGTCGAACGCGCCCATGACCGTCCCCACCACCCCGTTCAGGAACTCGGAGCCGGCCGAGCACACCACGTCCACCTCGGCGCCCGAGAGACCGGCCATCCCGAGGGCCTGGTCGACGACCGGGCCGAGCAGCTCGGCCTCGTTGCGCCCGTCGGGTTCGAGGGCGGCCGTGCTCGCCCAGCCGACGACGGCCACCCGGCTCATGGCTGTCGGGTCGTCCCCGGATCGGGGCGGTCGCTCGGTCGGAAATAGCGGATGCTCTCCCAGCTCGGGGCCAGCTCGTCGTCGGGCACCCAGACCGCCTCGACGTGCTGGCCGACGGCGGCCGCCTCGGGCGCCACCTCGCCGAGCAGGTGGGGGAAGGCGACGTCGACACCGTCGAGGCGGATCCAGGCCGCGACGTACGGGAGGTCCACCGGTCCCTCGGGACTGGGCACGTGCACCACGGTGTACGTGCTCACCTGACCGCGGTCGGGCACCGGCACCTCGGTCATCGGCCCGGTCGCGCACACCGGGCACCGAGGCCGCGGCGGCACATAGGTGTGACCGCACGGCTCGCAGCGGCCGCCCAGGATCCGGCGTCGCCGGAGCGACTCGAAGAACCGGGAGGCGACGACGCCCGGCTCGTAGCGATACGCCACCTCGTGCGCGGAGTGGACCTCGAGCGCACCGGCGTCGTCGTGGTGCGCGGGAGGGATCGTCGCGGCGTCCCCGCTGCCGGCCGGCACGAACGCCCGGATGTCCGTGATGCTTCCGACTCGCTCCAGCCGCCAGTCCGCTCGCACCCGCATGCCGGTCGCCATCGATCCCTCGTCGGGCACGTCGACGACGTGCAGCAGGGCGGTGTCGGCCCCATCGAGCCGCACCAGCGCGAACGCGAACGGACGATCGAGCGGCTGCCCGCGACCCGGCTCGGTGACCCAGGTCCACGAGCGGACCACGCCGAGGTCGGCCACCGTGACCCAGTCACCCAGCGGTGCGCCCGTCGCCGGATCGTGATCGAGCGGAGGGACGAGCACACGTCCGTCGGCGGCCCGGGTTCCCCGGATCACGCCCGCCCGCAAGCCGGAGAGGAAACGCGACTCGGCGCCTCCGACCCCGCGCCGGTAGGCGAACGCCATGACGTGGGGGGCGCTGAGGCCGGGGCTCACCCCTCCCCCGCCCGCAGGAGCAGGCAGCCGACATACGGCGAGGCCCCGACGGCCACCACCGCGACGCGGGCGCCGGGAACCTGACGGTCAGCGGCCCGATCCCGCAACTGCAGGCACATCTCGTGCACGAAACCCAGGCCGTGCAGTCGACCGCCCGAGAGCTGGCCGCCGTTGGTGTTGATCGGGAGCTCGCCGCCCAGCGTGATGCGGGTGCCCCCGGCGACGAAGTCGCCGCTCTCGCCGGCGCCGCAGAACCCGAGAGCTTCGAGCCACAGCAGGGTCAGAATGCTGAACCCGTCGTAGACGCCCGCGACGTCGACGTCCTTCGGGGTGAAGTCCGTTCGTCGCCACAGGCTGTCGGCCGCCCGCTGCCCAGGCGCAAGACCGAGGTGCTGGGTGAGCGGTGATCGGACCGGGGGCGCGGTTCCCACAGCGTCGAGGTGGACCACCCGGTCACGGGCGTCCGGCGCGAAGCGCGCGTGGGAGAGCACGATCGCCGTCGAACCGTCACAGTGCACGTCGCAGTCGAAGAGGCACAACGGGTCCGAGATCATGCGGCTCCCGAGGTAGTCCTCGAGGCTCATGGGGTCACGCAGCACCGCCTTGGGGTTGAGCCGGGCGTGCGCGCGTGCCGTCAGGGCGATCTGGGCGAGCTGTTCGCGCGTCGTGCCGAACTCGTGGAAGTGGCGACGAGCGAGGAGGGCGAAACCGATGGCCGCCGGACCCCCGCCGTGGGCGGTGAACCACTCCGGCGGCGGCACCGGATCGGTCGACGCGCCGTCGCGGATCGCCCGCCGGGCGGAGCCCTCGGTCACGGTGCGGTAGACGACGATGTGGCGGGCGAGGCCTCCGCTGATGGCCAGGCCGCCGTTCACGATCGGCCCGAGCTGCGCGGGGCCCTCGAAGGCACCGAGGAGGAACGCCGGCTCGATGCCGAGGGCGTCGTAGACCTCGGCAATCGGCGGTCCGGCGAAGCCGGGGCCGAGCGAGGTTCCGCCGCCCGGGTAGGCCACCACGCCGTCGATGTCGCCGAACGACAGCCCGGCGTCGGCGATCGCCTCGACGACCGCGTCCAGGGTCAGGCTCAGCGGCGACCGGCCGAGGCGTCGGCCCACCGCCGATTGCCCCAGTCCCGAGATGACGACATCGTCCTCGAACCGTCCCGAGGTCCTGGTGCTCATCGCCGGGCCTTCCTCGGCGTCCCGGCGGACGGGCGGGGACCGTGCGGGCTCACCGGCACCCGCCCGACGGCGCGTGCTCGTGGCGCGAGGGCGCCGCGTCGTCGGAGAGCCACACGTGAGCGAACGCTCTCAGTGTAGAGAGGCCCCGACGACTGGGGCAGCGGCCCGTCTCGCGAGCTCGGCGATCGACCGCCGGTGAGGCTCGCACGCGATCGGTCGGAGACGAGTGTGCACAGGGGCGCAGATACGGTTGGTCATGGCAACTGGAGCGTTTCAGGTTGTCGCGGAGATCGAGCCCGCGACCAAACCCGACCTGACCCGGGTGCGCCACCAGGTGGGTGTCCTCGCCCCGGTTGCCGACGCGTTCTTGATCCCCGACAACCATCTTGGTCGGGCCACCGTGTCGAGCGTGGCGGTGGCCCATGAGGTCGAAAGCATGGGCGCGCGAGCGATCGCCTGCCTCAACTCGCGCGACCGCAACCAGCTTGGGTTCCGGCGAGATCTCCTGACCGCCGCCGCCTATGGGGTGGACCGCTTCCTCTGCGTCTTCGGCGACCAGCCAGTCTCGGGAGGCCGCTCGACCGACCTGAACGTGCAGCGGATGATCGAGGAGATCCGGACGTTCGGTGCCTCCGAGGTCTTCTCGGAGCGTGGACCGTTCAGCGTCGGTGTCACGACCCGGCTGACGCCGGTCCCCGCGTGGAAGCGTGCGGCCGACTTCCTGTTCGTGCAGGCCTCGTTCGATTTGGATCGGTTGCTTGGATGGCGCGGGTCGCTGCGATTCGATGGCCCGGTGTTCGCCGGTGTGTTGGTCGTCGCGAGCACCGACATGGCCAAGACACTGGCCGATGCCACGACCCAGATCGATCCTCCCGAGGACCTTCTCCGCCGCCTGCGGACGGACCGGGATGCGGGGGTCGACATGGCCTGTTCCCTGATGCGCGAGATCCGGTCGAGCGGAGCGTTCGACGGTGTCCACCTCGTGCCGGTCGGTCGATACCGCACCGTGGCGGCTCGACTTGAGCGCGACGGCTGGAGACGCCGGATCTAGGCGGTCGGATCCGGGATCCCTGCGAGTCAGATGAGCACATGCACCTGGGTTCGCGACCGACCGTGAAACGACGTCGCCGCGATCCGGGAACGTCCTTCAGTCGAGTCCGAACCAACGGCGACGACGGGTGGCGGCGAATTGACGCTTGTCGTCGGCACCGTCGAGGGAAGGCGGTATGAACTCGGCGACGGGGGCGGGCCCGGAAAGGAAGTTGACATTGACGCGGCCGATCACGCTGTCGCCCATCTCGATGTAGCAGACGACCTCGCCGGCGAACGGAGGAGGTTTCGGTCCACCCGTGAGCTGGGCGATGAGCACGTCGGCCACCGTCCGGGCCTCCCCCTCCGCGATCACACCGGCCCGAGGCACGGGGGCCGAGGTGACGTCTCCGACCGCGTACACGTCGGGGAACTTGGTCGCCAGGGTGGCCGGGTCGACCGCGATCCAGCCGTCGTCGGTGAGCCCCGAGTCGACGACGACCGAGGGCGCACGGTGGACCGGCACCCCCAGGAAGAGGTCGAAGGGCACCTCCCGCCCGTCGCGCAGGTGTGCCACCTTCTCTTGTGGGTCGAGGCGGTCCACCCAGGTCGCGTGGGAGTGCGCGATGTTGCGCTCCTCACACAGTGCGAGGATCGCACTGGAGACTTCGTCGGACACCGGGATCGGCTTTCCCATCGGCGTGATCAGGGTGATGGTGCAGGCGTCGCGGACTCCCCGCCGTGTCAGCAGGTCATGAAGCATGAACGCCATCTCGTAGGGCGCGGGCGGACACTTGAAGAAGCCACCCAGCACCGCGATGACGATGTTGCCTTGCTCGAACCCGGCCAGGACGTCGCGCAGACCGTTCGCCCCCTCGGGCGAGTAGAACTCGTGGCCGCCTTCGGCGAAACCCGGGGTCGCCCCGACATCCAGGTCCGCACCGAGGGCGACCACGAGGAAGTCGCCGTCGTGGGTCCCTTGGTCGGTGACGACCCGCTTGTTCACCGCATCGATGGAGCGCACCGTCTCCTGGAGGAAGTCGACGTTCGGCCGGGCGATTTCCCGGTAGTGGAGGCGGACCCCGTCAGCGGTCTGCCTCCCGAACATGACGTCGAGCTTCGAGAAGCCGAAGACGAAGGCGTCGCTCTTGTCGATCAGCGTGACGTGCACATCTTCGCCAAGTGTCTCGGCGAGCCGAGTCGACAGCTCGAGCCCTCCGAAGCCGGCCCCGAGGATCAGGACCCTGGTCGGCACGATCGAACTCGCTCGAGACGGGCGGCCAATGGGCATGGCCAGGAACACGGAGAAGCACAGGTCATCGTGGCTCGTGATCATCGCACCGACACGGGGGGAAAGCGAGGTGCCGAGCCACCGCCGGGCGCCGGGGGCCCCCCCAGGCGGTGCGACTTGAGCGAAGCGAAGCCACGCCCCATCATGAGAGAGAGGGGACCGTCCGCAACCCAGCTGGCGCACACCCGAAGCCGGGGTCCCACCCGTTCCAGGAAGGACAGACGCCATGCCGATCGACCCGAACGCAGCCACCGGTGAGTGGGGCGACTGGAACGAGCGCTCCTGGACCTCGAAAGACGCGCTCCTCTACGCCCTCGGCGTCGGCGCCGGCGCGAGCGATCCAACCGGAGCGGAGCTCGAGTTCACGACGGAGAACTCGCGGGGGGTGGACCAGAAGGTGCTGCCGACGTTCGGCGTGCTCGTCGCCTCAGCGGGCGGCGGCCCCCGGAGCGCCGGGACCTTCAATCCGGCGATGCTCGTCGACGCCGGGCGCCGTATCGAACTGCTGCGCCCGCTCCCGGTCGAGGGCCGGATACGGAGCCGCGGCCGGCTGACCGGCGTCTACGACAAGGGGTCGGGCGCCCTCCTCGTAAGTGAGTCCGAGTCCGTCGACGCGGAGAGCGGCGAACCGATCGCGCGAATTGGGATGAGCGTCTTCATCCGCGGCGAAGGGGGGTTCGGGGGTGACCGCGGGCCGAGCGGGGACGAGAACGTGCCCCCCGACCGCGATCCCGACCATGTCGTGTCCTACGACACCCGGATCGACCAGGCCCTGCTCTACCGCCTCACGGGGGACCGGAACCCGTTGCACTCGGATCCCGAGTTCGCCAAGGCCGCCGGGTTCCCCCGTCCGATCCTGCACGGGATGTGCACGTACGGCTTCACCGGCCGGGCACTCCTGCACACGCTGTGCGGATCGGACCCCGCCCGGTTCAGGAGCATGGAAGGCCGGTTCTCCAAGCCCGTCTTCCCCGGCGAGACGCTGACCGTGCGGATGTGGGTCGACGGAGACCGGGCCGTGTTCACGACAGAGTCGAGCAGCGACCAGGTGGTCATCGACCGGGGCTCCTGCACGTTCGTCGCGGGGTAGCCAGGCGGCCGCCGGGGACTTTCTCCGAACAGCCGGCCTGCTCCAGGGTTACGATTGGTCGTGGTGGCACGAATTGGCATCCCGGGGGGCTCATAGTGGCCAAGGCCGCCATCATTTCGGCGGACGGGCACGTCCGCGGGTCCCGGGCGGAATACCGCGACTACATCGAAAAGAAGCACCTCGAGGCCTACGAGCAGGAGGTGAAGGCCGCCGAGGAAGCCGGGACGCCGGACGCGGGGAACCTCCATCCCGATCTCGCTCCCGAGGTCCAATGGGACTCCGACCTGCGCACCGAGAAGCTGGAGACCATCGGCGTGGTCGCCGAGGTGCTGTTCCCGAACGGCCTGCCATTCCAGCTCAACCCGCTGGACGACTACCCCCAGTCGGCCACTGAGGAGCTGGCCGCAGCCGGGCGGCACGCCTACAACCGTTGGCTGTCCGACTTCTGTGCCCAGGCGCCCGAGCGGCGCCGGGGCCAGGCCGTCACGACGTTCGCCGAGGTGGACGAGGCGGTGGAGGATATCCACTGGGCCAAGGATCACGGCCTGGGCGGGATCGTCCTACCCGAGCTCACCCGGGAGAGCCGGTCCTTCTTCGACCCCGAGCTCGACCCGATCTGGGCGGCCTGCCAGGAGGTGGAACTCCCGATCAGCGCCCACGGCGGCGCGAGCCTCCCGGACTACGGGCCCATGGGGTTTGCGGCGCTGGTGGCGGCCATGGCCGAGAACGCGTTCTTCTCGAACCGCTCGCTGTGGATGCTCATCTCGGGCGGCGTCTTCGACCGGTTCCCGAACCTGCGGGTCAGCTACGTCGAGACCCAGGCCTACCTGATGGTCGCGGCACTCCAGCACCTGGACGCCATGGTGAACCCCGCGGGTGACTGGATGGGGTTCGCCCGCACCCGAGGCCGGGAGGAGACCACCGAGAAGTTCGCCAGCGAGTACCTCGGGACCAACGTGTTCGTCGGCGTCTCACCGTTCACCTCGGTCCAGATCACGATGGAGGATCTGCTCGGCAAGAGCGCTGGTGGCGACGCGTTGCCGGGCGTGCACATCGGAGCGGACGCCGCCATGTTCGGGGTGGACTATCCCCAGTTCGAGTCGATCTTCGACCGGACCATGGGCGAAGTGGCGACCCTCTTGGCGGCGCCCGGCGGGAACGACGAGGCGGCCCGCAAGATCCTCTACGAGAACGCCGCCCGGGTGTATGGCTTCGATCTCGCCACGCTGCAGCCACACATCGACCGGGCCGGCTTCGAACTCGACGAAGTCCGTGCCGATGCCCACGATCTGATGAAGAAGATGCCGAAGGTGACCAGGGCGCCGCTGATGGGAAGCGTGGCCGCGAGGGCCACCGCGAGCGTCTAATCCGCCTCACACACAACGAGCAATACACGAACCCGACAGGAGAAGGTGGGGACATGAGCAAGACCGCGATCATCTCGATTGACGGGCACGTCAGAGGATCCCGAGCGGAGTACCGCGAGTACGTCCCGAAGAAGTACCTGGACACTTTCGACGAGGCCGTGAAAACAGCCACCGCGGAGGAGACGCCCGATGCGGGGAACCTGCATCCGGAACTCGCCCCCGAGGTCCAGTGGGACTCCGATCTCCGGCTCGAGAAGCTCGGGAGCATCGGGGTCGTGGGCGAGGTGCTCTTCAGCAACGGTCAACCCTTCCAGGTCAACCGCCTCGACGACTTCGTCGATGCCAGCAACATCGAGCTCGGCGAGGTCGGCCGGGGTGTCTACAACCGCTGGCTGGTCGACTTCTGCGCCAAGGCGCCGGAACAGCGCCGTGGCCAGATGTCGATGTCGTTCGCCGACGTCGACGAGGCGGTCAAGGACGTGTACTGGGCCAAGGAGCACGGACTCGGCGGCATCGCCCTGCCGGGGCTCACCCGCGGGGGAAAGTACTTCTTCGATCCCGACCTGGACCCCATCTGGAACGCCTGCCAGGAGACCGGCCTCACGATCAGCCAGCACGGCGGGGGCTTCGACCCCAACGGCCCGCGAGGCAGCGCCGGGATCCGGGGCACGGCCCCCGGTTTCGGCGCGTTCATGATGATCTCCACCGAGAATGCGTTCTTCTCGAACCGCTCACTGTGGATGCTGATCGTTGGAGGGGTGTTCGACAGGTTCCCCGACCTGCGGGCGGCCTGGATCGAGACCCAGGTGCACCTGATCCTGCCGACGATCACCTACCTCGACAAGATCTGTGACAGCGACTGGATGGCGCAGTGGTCGATCAAGCCGACGATCAAGCACAAGCCGAGCGACTACTTCGGGAAGAACATATTCATCGGGTTGTCCCCATTCTCACCGCGCCAGGACCCGTCGGGCGACGTCTTGGGCAAGGACGAGGACTTCCATGTGAAGCCAGGCTTCCACATCGGATCCGTACCGCTCATGTACGGGGTCGACTTCCCGCACTTCGAAACCTGCTTCTATCGGAACATGGCGGAGGTCGCCACGTTGCTCACGACACCGGTTGTCAGTGATGACGAGGTGCACCACATCCTCTACGACACCGCCGCCAGCGTCTACAACTTCGATCTGGACGAGCTGGCGCCCCATGTCGAGCGGGTCGGGTTCGAGATGGACGACATCCGGGAGCGGGCCGACGAGATCCGCCGTGATGTCGTCGAGTTCGATATCAGCCACATCACCCGCGGGTTCGGCGGGTTCGGGAGACGACCGACGGCCGCTGCGTCCGTCTAGCGGTCGGGGTCGCCCCCGGGCCAGCGCGAGGGACGACGGAACACTTCCCCCGGTCAGGGGGTCGCGGCCAGCTTGGCCAGTAACGCCCGGGTGCGGCCTCGGGAACCGGAGCGGTCCTCCCCGACGGGGAACGGCGCCGCCCACACGTCGGTCGCTCCCGCGCTGAAGAGGCCCTCGATGGCTCGGGTCACGTCGTCCTCGTTGCCGACCACGGCGGCCTCGGCCGCCGAGCTGACCCCGCCGTGGGCGAGGATCCGCTGGTAGTTGGGAAGCATCCCGTATCCCGCGAACTGATCGCCCGCCGCCGCCCGGGCCTCGTCGACGTCGTCGTGCACCGCAACCGGCAGACCGGCCACGATCCGGGGCGCCGGTCGACCCGCGCCATTCGCCGCCGCGGTGATCCGCGGTGCCACGTGGGACTCGATCGCCTGGGCGTTCGCCATCCACAGGATGGTGCCGTTGGCGTACTCCCCCGCCACCCGGAGGAGCATGGGGCCGAGGGCCGCGACCAGCACCGGTATCTCGTCACCGAGGAGCCCCGTCACCGCTTTCACATACTCCTCGACGTGGCGGGCGACCCCCTCGTAGGCGAACCCCAGCCGCTCCACCACCGGCTGGTGGGAGGGTCCGATGCCCAAGGTCACCGGGCGGCCGATCGCGGCGGCGACCGCCTTGATCCGGTTGGCCTGCAGAGCCGGGTGGCAGGTATAGGTCTGGAGCACCGAGGTCCCGAGTTCGATCGTCTTCGTCGCCCGGCCGGCCAGCGCCATCTGCACGAGTGGGTCGCCCCCGATCGCGCCTGCGTACCAGAGGCTCTTGAACCCGTTCGACTCGGCCTCGGTCGCCTGTTCGATCGCCCGTTCTGCTGTGTTCGCCCCGCCGGTCACCCCGATCTGCATGGCTCCGGAGCCTATCGACGACTGTCGAAGTCGGCACTCGGGCGCGATCGGGTTTAGGGGAGGTTCCGCGCCAGCACGTACCCCCGGCGGGTCTCGCCCTCGTCGGGGTAATGGCTGCGGGTCATCTCCATCTCGACTGCGAACCCAGCGGCCTCCAAGGCCGCGACCACCACTTCGGGCTCGAAGAAGCGGAAGTCCACGTCGACCTTCTGCCCGTGCCAGTCGGTGAGGTGGCGGACCTCGGATCCCACATGGAACGCGACCAGAAGCGGACCGTCCGGGACAAGCGTCCGACGAATCTCCCCGAAGGCGGTGGGCAGCTCAGTTCGTTCGAGGTGGATGATCGAGTAGAAGGCGATCGCGGCACCGAACTCCCCGTCGGACGCGGGGAGGTGGAGCAGGTCCCCCTCGCGGAACTGCACCGAGGGGTGCTCACTCCGGCCGACTTCGATCATGCCGGGCGACAGGTCCATCCCGACCGCCAGCACCCCGTGGCCGGCGATCCATGCCGCCACGTGTCCCGGCCCACAGCCGAGATCGGCAATCGGCAAGCCCGGCCGGCTTCGTTCGATGAGCGCCGCCAACAGGGCTCGGTCGAGCGGCTTGCGGTCCAGCTCGTCATGGAACCGCTCGGAGTAGGCCGCGGCGACCAGGTCGTAACTCTCCCGGGTCCGCTCTCGCCCCCGATCAGATGGCACGGAGCGCAGTGTGACATCCCCCCGGTCCCGGCCATCGCCCTTTGGCACGGCCCGAAGGCCGGGAAACGGGGTCCCGGTCGGCGAAACCGCTGGTCAGCTGGGCCGGGAACCCGGCAGGGGGCACGACCGGGCGGTTGGCCCTACGGGACCGCTGCGGCCTCGGCCTCGGCGATCAGCTGGTCGGCGTCGGCGGGGAAGATCCAGCGATCGGCCTCGAGCCCCTCGAGGCGTGCCTTCACCTCCGCCACGTATTGCTCGTGGGACGGGTAGAGGGCCGCCAGCTCGGACTTCGGGAGCGAGTGCTGCTGGCCGATCATCCGTTGGTACATGTCGCTTCCGGCCGTGCTCGCGACGAAGGTCGCGAACGGGACGTCGATGTAGCTGAGGCGGACCCCGCCGCAGGCGTTGCCGTGCCGGTCGCGCACGATCCCGCCATCGAGGTCCGTCTCGATCGGCTCCGCCCTCGGAGGTGCGACTCCGTGCGTCACCCATTCGATCAGGTTGTGCAGCGCCGGGAAGAAGATCATGGGGCTCGGGAACTGACTGAGGTGCTTGTCGGCCTCGGTGGCGTTCGCCAACGTAGGAAAGATGTCGGCCGCCGATCTCATCCCCCTCGTGGGGACGTGAGAGGACCCGACCACCTCGTAGAGACGGAACCGGTCATCTGGGGCATCGCTGTTTGGCCGGCGATACCCGAGTGGGCGTCCGCCCATGATGTCGCCCTCGTTGAGCGCGTGGATCACCGGGACGTCGCGTGGGCCCACCGGCTCGGTCCCACCGGCCAGCGCTGGGAAGTACCCGTCGTAGATCGCGCTGCCGTCCGGCATTCGTGCGCCAGCGTGGGCGTCCCGGATGTAACGGAGCGTGGTTCCCCCGGTCTGGGAGCACCCACCCATGATCAGATACTTCACCTCGTGTGGGGCGAACGGGCCCGATGCCGAGTTGCCTTTCAGCAGGGCGCCGACCTGGCTCAGGATCGTGTTCGACATCGGGGTCTGGCGCTCGATCGCGAGCCGCTGAGCCGCCATCGGGTCGCCGTGGTCCGTCGGCTCATCCGCCGATGCTCCGAGCTCGGAGATGTCGAGAGTCGCATACCGCTCGGGATCGGACCGCTTCATGTGAGCGTCGAGAGCGACCTTCTGCGACGCCACCATGGCGTAGCCGTGCCCGTGCTCCTTCAGCGCGATGTGGTACGCGGACATCGGGACGGCGCCCGCGGCGTGAAGGGTCTCGACGATCACGACACCGCTGAAGGCGGCGGGATCGGCGGGCTTCCGGATGAGAAGCGAGGTCCGGTACGGGAATCCGTCGTGCTCACCGGAGACGAAGTACTCCTCCTCCACAAAACCAGCCGACGCCAACGGCAACGGCGGAAGCCCCGGACCGGGGACCGGATCTGTGGCCACGCCGTGGAAGGGGGCAGAGGCCGAAGTAGCCGGTATCGGCCCTTCGAGCTTCGAAGCGTGGATCGAGGTCATGAGCGACCGCCTCCTTCGTCCCCACCACCGAGGGATCGACGACGGAGGGTAGCAACGGCGCTCCTCGGACGACGTTGCTCCTGGTGAACGTCCCGCAAACGGGGAGGTCGGACCGTTCCAGAGGCACCGCCGTGGGGGCGGGATTCGCTGACCGTCCGGTCACTCGCCGGGCGAGATCGCGACGCTCCCGCGACTCTCGCCGGCCCGGCTCGTGGCCTCGGCCCGCGCCAAGCAGCGTGACGCCAGTTTGTGCCAGACTTCCGGATCGCCGCGCTGGCGGGGACGACGCAGGTGGGCTCCCGGGTCCCGGGCGCTCCGCGCCGAATCGTCGCCGCTACCGCAGCAGCCAAGGGGGTGGGGATGATCAAGCACCGTGTCACCGCGATCATTGCGGTCGTGCTCGCGACGTTCTGCGGGCTTCTAGGAATGACTCCGGCGTCGGCCGCGAGCGGCTCTCAGGGGGTCACGGCGACCACCATCCGCATCGGGGTCCCATACGTCAACGTCGCCGCTGTCAAGGCGGTCGGGGTCATCCTCAACTGGGGGAATGTCACCCACGACTACCAAGCGCTGATCAACAACATCAATGCGACCGGCGGGATCAACGGCCGGAAGATCGTCCCGTACATTATCGCGGTCAACCCCACGGGTGCCGCCGCCGCCTCCACGACCTGCACCCAACTCGTCCAGGACGACCACGTCTTCGTCGTCCTGGCCCCGCTGATGCCGGACTGCTACCTGCAGGACGGTGTGCCGGTAGTCCAGGCCGTCCTCGCCGGGTCCGCTCCCCCCGGTGTCGCCCAGAACTTCAGCCTGAGCGCCCCCGCCACCGCGTACGACCCGCTCCAGCTCTCGGTGTACAAGAAGATCGGGGCTTTCAAGAACAAGAAGGTCGGCCTCTTCGCGGGTGAGACGACCGACGAGGCCGAGCTGAAGATCGTCCAGACCGCGCTCGCAAAGTTGCACGTCAACGTCGTGCAGACGGCCGTTGACTCCGCCACCGGGGGGGACCTCCCGGCCGAGAATGGCCAGGTCGCGGTCATCGCTCAGCGGTTCCAGACGGCTGGGGTGAACGAGGTCGTCGCGGTCGGTTTCGGGTCCTCCATATGGCCGGAGGCACTGACCGCCATCCAGAGCACCTACAACCCGCCCTGGATCGCGACGAGTGAGAGCGACCTCACCGGCACCATCGCGGGCAACCACAACCCGACCTACCTCAACAACGTCCTGACCTCGACGCCGGCAAACCCCCCCGCGTCGATCTGGTCCAACGCCGCGACGCAGAAGTGCCTCCACATCATCAAGAAGGCCTACCCGCACGACAGCATCCACCCGTACGCGGTCGGTCTGCCGGGCTCGGAGATCACCTTCACAGGGGTCGAGCAGGCTTGCACCGATCTCTCGCTCTTCACCGCGATCGCCAAGGCGGCCGGGAGACACCTGACGGTGTCGAGCTTCGTCAAGGCCGGGTACGGCCTTCGCAACGTGGTGGTCGCGGGATCGAATACCCCGATCTCGTTCGCGCAGGGGCGGCCTTACGCACTCGGTCCCGTCTACCTGGTCCATTACGTCGCCTCGAACAACACGCTCGTGGCCGCCACCAAGTCGTCGACATAGTGAGCGTGGTCTCGGCTACTTTTCCGTGCGCTGACCGGTAACGGTCAAGGGGGGGTCGATGTCGCTGTCGGAAGGGGATGCGAGGCCGACCCTCACGGCAAGTCTCGCTCAAGCGGTCGTCGACAGCTCCGTCGAGCGCGAGAAGGCTGAGAGGCAGGAGGAGGTCATCCTCCCGCAGGCGCTCCTGCCGGGCACCCGCGAAGAGCAGATGCCGCTCCTGGAGGGCCTGAAGAGGAACGGAGCGCGGACCTTCACGATCCTGGCGTTCATCGTCGCGCTCGACAACCTCCAGAGCTCGGGGCTGGCCACCCTCTCGCCGAACATCCAGGCGTCACTCCACGTCAGCTCCGGGGTGATCGTGTTCGTGACCGGGATCTCGGGCGGATTCCTCGTCCTCGGGATCGTGCCGATGGGCTGGCTCGCCGACCGCCTTCGGCGGGGCCCGATCGTCGGTTTCGCCACGATGTTCTTCGGCCTGATGATCTTCGCCTCGGGCGTGGCCACGAACATCTTCTTGTTCTTCTGCGCCCGGTTCGGAGCTGGCATCTCCCAGGCCAGCACCCAGACCGTCCATACGTCGCTCACGGCGGACTCCTATCCGATCAGTCTGCGCGGCCGTATCAGTGCCGGGATGGGAATCGCCTCGGGGACCGCCGGGGCGATCAGTCCCGTGCTGGTCGGCGCGATCACGACCTCCGTCGGCGGTCTCAACGGGTGGCGCTGGGCATTCTGCCTGTTGTCCATCCCGATCGTGTTGGTCTCGGTGATCGCCTTCGGCCTGCGGGAACCACCGCGCGGGCAGTTCGAGAAGATGGACGTGCTCGGAGAGGTGATCGAAGACACCCAGCCGGTGCCGCCGTCGCTCGAAGCCGCCTTCGAGCGGATCACCCGCATCCGCACCATCAAGACGTGCCTGGTTGCGTTCTGCGCCATCGGCTTCGGCCTCTTCACCGGGCCTGTGCTCGGCAACTTGTTCCTGAAGCAGCACTTCCACGCCGACGCGTTCCGGCGTGGGCTCATCGGCACGATCGGGGCTCTCGGAGTGCTCGTGGCGCTCCCCTTCGTCGGTCGGTACTACGACCGTCTGTATCGGCAGGACCCGGCTCGCGCACTCAGGCTCGTCGGCAAGGTCATTCTCCCCGCAGCGGTGTTGACTCCAATCCAGTACTTCATGCCGAGCATCTGGCTGTATGCGGTCTTCGGCGTGCCCAGCGCGGTGCTGCTTCTGACCTCGTTCTCGATGATTGCGCCGATCCTCCAGTCGGTCGCTCCCTACCGACTACGGGGCCTCACCTTTGCGGTCTCGTCGATCTATGTGTTCTTCATCGGCGCGACCGGAGGAGCGGCGCTCTCGGCAATTCTCGAGGGCTCGCTCGGACCGCGCACCACCATCTTGATGGTCACCATCCCGGCGATCCTCGTCGGTGGCCTCCTCATCATGCGGAGCGCCAACTACATCCGCAACGACCTCTCACTGGTCGTCCTCGAGCTCCAGGAGGAGCTCGAGGACCACAAGCGTCGACTGGCCAACCCCGAGTCGAACCCGATCCTGCAGCTCAACGCGATCGACTTCAGCTACGGACATGTGCAGGTCCTCTTCGGGCTGGGATTCGAGGTATTCCCGGGAGAGGTGCTCACCCTGTTGGGCACGAACGGGTCCGGAAAATCCACCGCGCTGCGGATCGCGGCAGGACTGGCGACCCCGTCCCGTGGTGTGGTGCGACTCAACGGCCAAACCATCACCTACACCTCCCCGGAGCAACGGGCCCGGCTCGGGGTCCGCCTGCTGCCGGGCGGCAAGGGCGTCTTCCCCGAGATGACCATCGCCGAGAACCTTGAGATGGGGGGGTTCGTCTACCGGTCCGACCATGCCGACATGCAGCGACGGCTTGACCGGGTCTTCGACCTGTTCCCGATGCTGGCCGAACGAAAGGGCCTGCGAGCTGACGCCCTCTCGGGAGGTCAGCAGCAGATGCTCGCCCTCGCCATCGCGCTCCTGCACGATCCGAAGGTACTGATGATCGACGAGCTCTCCCTCGGCCTCGCCCCCATCGTGGTCCAGGAGCTTCTCCGGGTCGTCGAGCGCCTGAAGAGCGAGGGCGTCACTTTGATCATCGTCGAGCAATCGCTCAACGTCGCCGCGGCAATCGCCGACCGAGCGGTCTTCCTCGAGAAGGGCCGGGTTCGGTTCACCGGATCGATGCAAGAGCTGATAGAGCGCGACGACCTCGCGCGGGCGGTCTTCCTGGGCGGCGACGTCTCGGGATGACGATGCTGGGCCTCACCTGGATCAATAGCCAGATCGTCTTCGATGGCATTGTCCAGGGAATGGCGATCGCCGTGATCGCCGTTGGCGTGATCCTCGTCTACCGCGCCACCAGGATCATCAACTTCGCGGTCGGGGGTATGGGGGTCGTCGGGGCGGTCATGCTCGGCTTCCTCACCATCCAGTACCACGTGCCGTTCTGGCCCGCGTTCCTCATTGCGATCCTTCTCGGGTTCATTGTCGGGGCCGCAATCGACTCGACGATCCTCCGGCGCCTGAGGAAGGCCCCGAAAGTCGTCATCCTCGTCGCCACCATCGGCGTGAGCCAGGTGGCACAGGTCATCGGGGCCGAGATCCCTCTCCCGTCGAACACCACCGCGCGGTTCCCCTCCGCCTTCAACGGATCCTGGACTCTGGCGGGGGTGAGCATCCACGGGACCGACCTGTCGGTGATCGTCATGGCCCCGATCGCCGTGCTCGCTCTGACCTGGTTCCTCGATCGGACGACGGTCGGCAAGACGGTGAAGGCGTGCGCAGCCAACACCGAGCTCGCGCGGGTCTCGAGCATCAACCCCAAGTGGGTGTCGACGATGGCGTGGGCGATGGCCGGTGCGCTGTCCACGCTCTCGATCGTGCTCATCGCCGGCCAGTCCGGATCGGTCGGGATGGTGGCCAACCTCGGACCCGAGACGCTGTCCCGGGCGCTTGCCGCCGCTGTCATCGCCGGTATGACCTCGTTCCGACGGGCGATCGCCGCCGCCATCGTGATCGGCGTCGGACAGAACATCCTCACGTTCAACTTCCTGGCCGATCCCGGCCTCTCGGACCTGGTGCTGTTCTTCGTGATCCTCGTAGCCCTGGGCTTCTACGGGCGGGAGCTCGGCGGTGATGCACAGGTATTCGCCTTCACTCCGAAGGCCCGTCCGATCCCAGATCGGCTCCGGACGACTTGGGTCCGACACATCGACAAGGCCGGGATCCTGCTCCTCGGGCTGGTCGCGGTGGTCCTCCCCCTCATTGACACGACCGCGTCGAGCGATCAGCTCTTCACGGCCGTCCTCGCCTACGCAATCTGTGCCTGTTCACTGACGCTGGTCACCGGCTGGCTCGGCCAGCTCTCGCTGGGCCAGATGGCGTTCGCCGGCATCGGCGCGCTCTTCGCGGCCCGTCTCGTCGTCGAGGGCGTGCCGTTCTGGCTGACGGTGCTCGTGACGACGGTCTTCTGCTCGGCCCTGGCCGCCATCGTGGGCATCGGATCCCTGCGGGTGCGCGGTCTCTATCTCGCAATCGTCACGTTCGCCTTCGCTCTGGCTGCCCAGCAGTACATCTACCTCCTGCCGTTCCTGAGCAGCGAGTCGACCGACGGGGCCACCGTCCCCTTCAGCCCCGGCCACCTGTGGTTCCTCGGGTTCTCGGGAGAGCGCACCTACTACTACGTCGTCCTTGTGATCCTCGGGATCGTCATCCTCCTGCTCAGCCGATTCCGGTCGAGCGGGATCGGCCGAACCACGAAAGCCGTGCGGGACAACGAGACGGCGGCGGCCGCATTCACGGTGGTGCCGGCCCGGACGAAGGTCCGGACGTTCGCCATCGGCGGCGCGCTTGCCGGGCTCGGCGGTGCACTCCTGAGCGGCGCGTTCGGCAATGTCCCCTTCGTCGACACTGGCGGGGGCGGCGCCGGGTTCTTCCTGGTGAACGGCTCCCTGTCGCTCGTCGCTATGGTCGTGATCGGCGGCATGGGCTCGGTGACCGGGGGGGTGATCGGTGCGATCTGGGTGGTCGGGATCCCGGCCTTCGCTCCGAACAGCGCGGTGCTCGGGCTCCTGAGCTCGAGCCTCGGCCTGCTCGTCATCCTCCTCTACTTCCCCCGCGGCCTCAATCAGATCGTGTATGGGATCCGAGATGGCATCATCAACTGGGTCGATCGTCGACGTGGCCCCGACGAAGCCCGAGCTCCGGCGGTGTACCCCGCATCGGTGCGCCGACCGGCCACCGACGACGCCCCGACCGACGAGCCGGCGCTCTCGGTGCACAACCTGAGCGTCAACTTCGGCGGCAACCTCGCGGTCGACAACGCGACGGTGAGCGTCGGTCACCAAGAGATTGTCGGTCTCATCGGGAACAACGGCGCCGGGAAGTCCACCCTCATGAACGCGGTGGGGGGCTTCGTTGCCAGCAGGGGATCCGTGCGTCTCCTGGGCAATGAGATTTCGGGCCTTGCCCCGGCCCGCCGCGCCTCCCTCGGGCTCGGCAGGACGTTCCAATCGGCCACGCTGTTCCCCGAGCTCACGGTCACCGAGACGCTGCAGGTCGCCCTGGGGGCCCGGCGGAAGACCGGCGCGGTCTCGGCCGCGCTCAGTCTCTCGAGCGCCCGTCGCCACAACCGCAACTCGGCGACCGAAGTGAGCGAGCTGATCGACTTCTTGGGGCTCGGAACTTATCGGGACAACTTCATCAGCGATCTCTCGACGGGGACGAGGAGGGTCGTCGAGCTGGCCGGCTTGCTCGCCTTGAATGCTCGCGTGTTGTGCCTCGACGAGCCCACTGCCGGGCTCGCGCAGCGGGAGACGGAGGCCTTCGGGCCACTGATCGTCGCCGTCCAGAAAGAGCTGGCTGCCTCGGTGCTGCTGATCGAGCACGACATGCCGCTCGTGATGAGCATCAGTTCGCGCGTCTACTGCCTCGAGGCCGGAGCCGTGATTGCCGAGGGAGTGCCGGCCGACATCCGGACCGATCCCCGGGTCATCGCGAGCTATCTCGGCACCGACGAGCGGGCCATCGCCCGAAGTGGGGATGCGACTCTGCCCGCGTCGCCCCCGATTGAGGCGGTCGCTCCCGCCGGGCCGCCTCTCGCATAGCGGGGCGCGACGACCGCGGCGCTCACTCCGAGCGGTTGGAGCTGTCGATCGGAAGCTCGAAGTTGTGCTGTTCGGTCTCGGCCGGAATAACGGTCGTTCCTCGAAACCCGATTCCCACGACGAAAGACGTGCAGGTCGACTTCTCAGCGGTTCGGAATGCGGGCCCGTTCCGGGCCAACCACTTGACATCTGCCATCGCGTGCCGGTGGCCTCGGGTGAGGCCGGGCGCGCCGGCTCGGTTCGTCAGGCGCCACAGTGCGCGGCCACCCGGTCCGCCAGCTCGTCGAAGAGTGCGGCCGGCAGGTCGTGGCCGACCCCGGGGAGCATCCACAGGGCGGCGGCCGGAACCACGTCGGCCGTGGCCCTCCCACCGCTCGGGTCGACCAGCGTGTCGGCGTCGCCGTGGATGACGAGCGTCGGCACGTCGAGCTTGGAGAGACCGGGGGTCCGGTCCGGCGACGCGAGGATCGCCGCCAGCTGACGCGCCGTTCCCTCGGGGTGGAACGCGCGCTCGTAGGCGGCGGTGGCGTTGGCTCGGATCTCCTCCTCGTCGATGGGGTAGCCCGGCGAGCCGCTGATCTTCCAACCGAGCAACGTCGCCTCGATCACTCCCTCCAGGTCCGTGGGAGCCGGGGCGAGGAGGGCCTCGATGGCCGCGGGGTGGGGTGCGCCGACCGAGGGGTCCCCGGTCGTCGACATGATCGAGGTGAGGGTGCGGACACGACCCGGGTGCCGGATGGCGAAGGCTTGGACGATCATGCCGCCCATCGACGCGCCGAGGATGTGGGCCGACTCGATGGCGAGGGCGTCGAGGAGTCCGGCCGCGTCGTCGGCCATGTCGTCGAGGAGGTAGGGGGCCTTCATCTCGCCCCCCGATAGCAGGGCCGCGAAGTCCGGGGCGCCCGCCTCGTCGAACCAGGTCGAGAGCCCGGTGTCCCGGTTGTCGTAGCGGATGACGAAGAACCCCCGGTCGACCAGGGCAGCCACGAGGGCGTCGTCCCAGGCGATCATCTGGGCGCCGAGGCCCATCACGAGGAGCAGCGGTGGATCCTCGGGGCTCCCGAAGGTCTCGTACTCGATCGTGATCCCGTTGGCTTTCGTCGATGGCATGGCCCGATTCTCCCCTTCCCGCGCCGAAGCTGTCCACGGCCGGGCCCCACGGCCCCATCTGACGCGGCCGCAAGACGACCCTCGATCAGGGGATGGTCCCGGGCCCTTCCGCGCCCCCGGGACTCGCCGGTCGGGCGGCGCGGCGCGAGATCGGGTCGAACGCGTAGTACACCGCCAGTGCCCCCTGGACGGCGAGGAAGGCATACGCGTTCACGAAGGCCAGCCCGACCACCAGGGTGTACACGACCGCCCCAGCCGTGAACAGGATCGTGGCGATCGCTCGCTCGGACTCAGGAAAGGACGGCCGGAGCAGACGACGGCGACGCGACGCGTGCAGCCATAGGAACACCCAGCTGTAGGCGTTGCAGACCATCGTCACGCCGTAGAAGGCCGCCGCGGTCCGCGTGCCCTGCCCTCTGGCCAACGCCTCGCCGAGGACTCCGGTCGGATACGGGAGGAACCCGATGGTCATGAGGAGCAGGAGGTTGGCGAAGATGAAGCCTCGGTCGATGGTCTCCACGTGGGAGAAGACCGTGTGGTGGTTCAGCCACATGATCCCGATCACCGTGAAGCTGACCACGTAGGCGGCAAGCGATGGCCAACGGTGGGCGAGCTGGCTCCCGAGCACCCGATAGTGGTTCGGCGCTGCGATGGTCAGGACGAGCACCGTGATCGCGATCGCGAAGACGCCGTCGCTGAAGGTCTCGAGGCGTGACGGGTTCACAATCGTGGCCGAATCGGGCGCATCCCCCAGCCGATCACGTGTGCCGGATCCACATGCCGCCGTCGACCACCACCACTGCGCCGTTGGTGTAGCTCGCCGCCGGGAGGACCAGCGAGAGGGTCATCTGGGCGACCTCCTCGGGTCGGCCGTAGCGGCGCATGGCCACCTTGCGGCGCGCGTACTCGTCGCGGCGGTCCTCGGGGATGCCCGCGGTCATGTCGGTCAGGATCGGCCCCGGGCACACGCAGTTCACCGTGATCCCGGTCCGGCCCAGCTCGACCGCCAGGCTCTTCGTCAACCCGATCACCCCGTGCTTGGTGGCCGTGTAGGCGGGCAGCCCGGCGGTCGCCACGATCCCTTCGGTCGATGCGACGTTGACCACCCGGCCGGCGTCGCTCTCACGCAGCCACGGCAGGGCCGCCCGCACGAGCCGGATCTGCGCCGTGAGGTTCACTGCGACGGTCCGGTCCCAACCGACCTCGAACTCCTCGTCGGAGCACCCGAGCGGCGTCGGCACCGCGATCCCCGCGTTGTTCACCACGATGTCGATCCGGCCGAGGGCCTCGGCCGCCTCGGCGGCCAGCCTCTTTACCTCGTCGGCCTGGGCCAGGTCGACGACGACTCCGAAGGCCCGGCCGCCGGCGTCGGTGATCTCCCCCACCACCTGCTCGACGCGATCGGCACGGACGTCGGCCACCACCACGGTCGCCCCTTCGTCGGCGAAGAGGTGGGCGGTCGCCCGGCCCATGCCGCTGCCCGCCCCGGTCACGATGGCGGCGCGCCGTTCGATCGAGCGCGAGAGGGTGGAGAGGCGGGGCACAGGGTCTCCCTTCGGGGCGGCGCGATCGGCGATCGAGGCGGCCTAGATGATGTAGCGGTGGCGCAGCCCGAGGTCGGCGTCGGCCCCCTGGGTGAGGACCGGCTGGGTGGCCACCCGCGGCGAGGTGAGGAGGGCGCGGTAGGCGCCGTCAGCGATCCGGTGCGGGAGGTACTGGTCGATCGCCAGATGCGTGGCGATGAACGCGTCGAACTCTGGCCCCTGTTCCTCGGGGATCTCGGCGAGGATCTGGTCGTAGGCCGTGTGGTGGAACGCCACCGCGTGGGTGCAGGTGAGTCCGGAGGGCCGCTGGAGGACGTGGCTCCCCTCGGCGTAGGGGAACGACTGGGACCACACGCAGCCGCCCAGGTAGAACACGTCCCACTCCCGGCCGGCGAGGTCGGCGACCGCCCGATCGAGGACCGGGAGGGTCTGATCGAGGAACAGGGCGTCGTCCTCGAGCACGAGGAAGTTGCGGTAGCCCCGATGTCGGGCCTCGGCGACCATTGCCCGGAAGGAGTGGGTGCACCCGTGCTCGGCCTTGATCGCGGGGAACCGCTCCACCCGCCACGCGATGTCCAGCAGCGCGAACCGCTCGGTCATCCGACTCCAGCGATCTTGCTCGTCGTCAAGGTTCAGGCAGAAGATCGCGTCGAAGAAGCTGAACGGGTTGGCCAGCTGGATGCGAGCCTGGCTGAGAAAGAGCTCTCCGGCCTCGGTCCCCAGGTGGTCCAAGAAGTGCTCCTCCATCGAGGAGGTGTCCCAACCGAGTTCGTTCCAGCCCACGCAGTAGTTGCGGACCCGGTCGAGCCACGTCGGGGTGTACGGAGCTCCACTCGGTCGACCGAACCGGTGGGCCCAGGCCAGCGCGGGGAGGCACAGGACCCGGCCGCCGTTGCGGCGCACCTTCTCGTGGAGGTAGCCCTCCTCGCCGCCGAACCCCCGGAACCGCGGATTGATGCCCGGCCACGCCTCACGCCGGCACGCGAAAACCCCGAGGCCCTGCATCTCGATCTCGAACGCCGCGCCCGCGGGGTCGTGGGCCCGTTCGTCGGTGTCCCACTGACCGAACATGCCGGCCCCCCACTTCGGACTGAAGTGCGTCCCGACGATGGTGGTCAGGCCGTCGTCGAGGAGGGGGCCCTGTACGAGGTCTTTCGAGTCCGGATGGGCGTCGAAGTACTCCAGGACGGCGCGGATCGCCCCGGGCCGAAGCATGACGTGTGAGTCCACGCACATGACGACGTCGGCGTCGGCCTCCCGGAAGACGAGGTCGCGGACGGCGGTGCTCCGGTAGCCGCGGAAGGGCACGTAGCGCATGTGCGGCACGGTGTCAGCGAATTGCCGCAAATCGGCGGCGGCGCGGCCTTCCGGGTGGTTGTCGAGCACCAGGAACGACACCTGATCGAGCACCTCGGGGTGGTAGAGACGGGCCGCCTGCACGGTGAAGTACACCCCGTCGAAGTCATCGAAGGTGGACATCCCGAGGCACAGACGCCGGTGCTCTCCTGGCGGGCTCGGCTCCGGGACCTCCGAAACGACCTCATCTTGTGCGGTCAGCTGGGACACGAGGTCCTCGAGGAGGCGCCGCGCGTTGGTCACGGTCGAAGCCCCCACCGACCCCACGTTCTTGCAGCCACGCCTCTTAGAATGCCAGACCGATGTCGGAGCAGACCCTTGATCGCCCGTCCCCCTCCCCCGGCCTCGAAGTGAGCGAGGTGCGCGACGGCCTGGTCGTCTACCAGGAATATCCCGCTCGGGTCCACTACCTGAATGGCCCGGCCGCCTACGTCTTCGAGCTGTCCACGGGGAGCCGGACCGTCCCGGAGATCTCAGAAGAGATCCGGGTCGCCTACGGCCTTCCGTCCTCCCCCCTCGATTTGGTCGTGTCCTGCGTCGAGAAGCTCCGCGAGCAGGGTGTTCTGACCTAAATCCGACCGCGGGCTCGGGGCGATATGCCCGCGCTATCGGTGATTGCCTCCGCGGAGCCGTCCCCGTACGATGCGCACCCATGGCCACCGACGCCGGCGACGGTCCGACCGGCGGTCACTCCCGGACCTTCGATCGTCGTGCCTTTCTCCGCCGTTTGGCCGCCGCCGGATTCGCAGTCCCGACGGTGACCACCTTTTTCGCCCACGACGTGGCCGGGGCTGCCCGATTCCACCCCCAGGGGCCGTCGGTCACCACTCCGGCGCCGGTCACGCCGGCACCGACGACCCCGGCGCCCACCACTCCGGCGCCCACCACCCCGGCACCGACGACCCCGGAGCCCACGACGACGCTTTTCCCTCCGCTGCACCGCCGCATCCCGCACGGCCACTCCAACTAG